>ERZ795052.12-NODE-12-length-250288-cov-133.603314_pt1 | contig 250288 bp, 252 predicted proteins | sample MGYA00375136_ERZ795052 | MGnify/ENA primary metagenome ERZ795052 (study PRJEB30181, sample SAMN05720156) | activated sludge metagenome | isolation source: Anaerobic digester | place: Japan | collected 2015-05-26 ...
ACTCCGTGCTTCTGCCCGAGATGGGCCACGACCTCGAATCGTCAGGGCTGTACCAGGTGCGGACGTCGGTCGGCGTGTTCGCCGTGCCGGAGGCCGTGTTCGCCCAGGGGCGCTTGGGCCGGTTCTGCTCGATCCTCGAGGACGCGGTGCGGGCGGGGGAGAGCCCAGACGCCTTCCTGGACAAGGTGACGGGGCAACTCAACCTCTCCACAAGCGACCGGGCCGCCGTGGCTCCCCCGTTACGCGCCCTCTACGCCCAGCTCCTCGACCTGCACCGGAGGGGCCTTGATGGGCTTTGGGCGCGGCTCCTCCTCAACAACTTCGCCCCGCTCACCGTGGGAGAGTTCGACTACGTGGTGGGGAATCCCCCGTGGGTGAACTGGGAGCACCTCCCAGATGGGTACCGTGGCGACACGAAAAAGCTGTGGGACCGATATGGCCTCTTCCCTCACACAGGAATGGATGTGATCCTCGGCAAGGGAAAGAAGGACATCTCCATGCTCATGACCTACGTGGCCATGGACAAGTTCCTCCAGCCCAAGGGGAAGCTCGGGTTCGTGATCACGCAGTCCCTGTTCAAGACCGCGGGAGCCGGGCAAGGGTTCCGCCGGTTCCGCATCGGAGAGAAGGGTGCCCCGTTGGGCGTGGTTCACGTGGACGACATGGTGGATCTGAAACCGTTCGAGGGGGCGTCGAACCGCACCGCGGTGATGGTGATCGAAAAGGGGAGAGAGACACGCTACCCCGTGCCCTACACCGTGTGGAAGCGGAAGAAGGGAACGCGGTTCTCCTACGACTCGACCCTTGACGACGTCAAGTCTGCCACCCAGCTCCTCGACCAGAAGGCGGAGCCGGTGGATCCCGCTGACCCCACCTCCCCGTGGCTCACCGCCGACAAGTTCGCTCTGGCCGCGGTGAAGAAGGTCCTCGGGAAGTCCGACTACACCGCCCATGAAGGCGTGAACACCGGAGGAGCGAACGGCGTGTACTGGGTGCGCATCCTCGAGACGCGGGCCGACGGGCTGGTCGTGGTGGAGAACATCACTGAACGGGCGAAGCGTGTGGTTCCGCAGGTAACCGCGGTTCTTGAACCGGATCTCCTCTACCCCCTCCTTCGGGGCCGGGATGTTGCGCGCTGGCGTGCTGAACCTGCGGCCCACATCTTGATGGTTCAGGACCCCCAGACGCGGCGCGGAATCCCCGAGGAGGACCTCAAGGCGCGCTACCCCAAGACATGGGAGTACCTCAACCGGTTCGAGCCGATCCTGCGGGAACGCGCCGCGTTCAAGCGCTACTTCACTCGCCGGGACAAGACAGGCACGGTGGTAGACACGGGCCCGTTCTACTCCATGTTCGACGTCGGCGACTACACCTTCGCCCCGTGGAAAGTGGTGTGGCGGGAGGTTTCGCACACTTTGGACACGGCTGTGGCAGTGCCCAGCAATGATAGGCCTGAAATAGCTGATCATACATTGATAACGGTTGAGTGTTCATCCGGCTCGGAGGCCTTCTATGTTAGTGGGGTTTTGAATTCAGCACCCTCACGAATGGCTGTCCAAGCATATATCGTGTTGCACCCTGATCCCCACATCCTCGAGCACATCCGCATTCCGAAGTACGACCCCGCTGATCCGGTGCACCGGGCGCTCGCTGCGGCATCCCAGGAGGCCCACGCCGCGGCTGCCCAGGGCGACACCGACCGCCTGGCCGCGATCGAGGCCCAGGTGGACTCCCTCGCCGCAAAGCTGTGGGGCCTCACCGACCGCGAACTCGCCTCCCTCCGCCGTAGCCTTCCACGGGAGCTCCCCCGCGGTGCCCCCGCGCGACCGGATGAGGAACAGGGCCTATAATCCCGGCGTGGACGAGAAGCGGTACCTCGCCAGCCTGGCCCGCGCGTTCGGGGGAGCAGGGGTGGCCCCAGCCATCCCCCCAGCCGCGCCGGCCTCCCTCGGAGCGGGCAAGGAGGTGCCAACGGCGTACGGCCCTTGCCTCGCCCTCGTCTCGGCCCATCCGGCGCGTCTCGCGTTCCCCGACCGGTCGCTCTCCACGGAGGCGGTGGCCCAGGCGTTCTCGCTCCTGTTCGGGATCGGCCCGGTGCGAGAGGGGGGGCTGCGGGCAGCGGGCGCCCGCACGTTCGCCGACCTCGCCGCCCATCCCCGGTACGGCCCGCAGGCCCGCGGCTGGCTGTCCGCGCTCGCCCGTGGCGACCTTACCCTCCTCCACGACGGGATCTCGCGGCGGTTCTCACCGTCGCACGACCTCCTCTTGCACCTCCTTGGGTTCGCCGATCGGGAGGACCTCGTGTTCCTCGATATCGAGACCCTGGGGCTCTCCTCGCTCCCGGCGTTCCTCATCGGCATCGGCCGGCTGAACGGCGACGGGATCGAGGTCCGTCAGTACCTCGCCCGCACGCTGGGGGAGGAGCCAGCGATCCTCTCCGCCCTGCGGGAGGAGCTCCCTTCCCAGCCGATCGTCATCTCCTACAACGGGAAGGCCTACGACTGGAACCACCTCCGCGGCCGGTGTGCCTACCACGGGCTGGGCCCGCTGCCGGAGCCGGTGCACCTCGACCTCCTCTTCTTCGCCCGCCGGCGGTGGGGAGGGGAGCTCCACGACTGCTCGCTCGGCGCGGTGGAGAGGGCCGTGCTCGGGGTCGAGCGGGAGCTCGACGTGCCGGGGGAGTACGTCCCCGCCCTCTACGAAAACTACCTCCGCACGGGATCGGCGGCGAGCCTCCTCCCCGTGATCGCCCACAATCGGGAGGATGTCCTCACCCTGACCCGGCTCCTCTCCGTCCTCCTCGACCGGGTGACCCGCCCTGGCTGACCTCCTCTCCGCCCTCGCCGCCCAGCCGTGGTACCGCGGGCAGGTCGTCTCCTCCTTCGTCGTTCCACCCCGGCCCGGCGTGTACGCCGCGCCCCCGGAGGGGCTCCCGGCAGCGGCCCGAGCATGGCTGACGAGGGAGGGGATCCGGCTCTACGCCCATCAGGCGGAGGCGATGGAGCGGCTCGTGTCCCGTCAGGACGTGGTCGTCGCCACCGGCCCCTCGTCGGGGAAGACGCTTGCGATGGCCCTCCCGATCGTGGCGGCCTTGGCTGAGGATCCGACAGCCACCGCGCTCCTCCTCTACCCGATGAAGGCCCTCGCCCAGGACCAGCTCGGGAAGTGGACCGAGCTCGCCCGGGCGCTGGGGGTGGAGGGGCGCGTGGATGTCTACGACGGGGATACCCCGTCCCACCGCCGGCCCCGGCTGCGGGCGGAGGGGCAGATCCTCCTCACGAACCCGTACGCCCTTCACCAGTACCTGGAGTGGCACCACCGCTGGGCCCCGTTCTTCGAGGGGGTGCGGTACGTGGTCGTGGACGAGGGTCACTGGTACCGGGGCGTGTTCGGGTCGGGGGTGGCCCTCCTCATGCGGCGCCTGGAGCGGGTGCTCGCCCGCTACGGGGCGGATCCGACCTACGCGGTAGCCTCAGCGACCACGGGCGACGCTTCCCTTCTCGGGGAACGCCTCCTCGGCCGGCCGGTAGCGGTGGTGGACCGGGACGGCTCGCCTCAGGGAGCACGCACGTGGTGGGCGTGGGACCCGGACCTCGATCCGGAGCGATCGCCCTTCGTGCAGGCGGTGGACCTGTGCCGGTTCCTCGTCCGGCAAGGATCGCAGACGCTCGCGTTCCTCCCGTCGCGGCGGATGGCGGAGGCCCTCGCCCAGGCAGTCAAGGAACGGCTGCCCGAGGGTGCCACGCCCGACTCGGGATCTAGCAGCGCGGTCGCGTCGTACCGCGCCGGGTACCGTCCCGAGGAGCGGAGGGAGCTGGAGCGGGGGCTGCGGGAGGGGACGCTGCGCCTCGTGGCCTCGACGTGTGCGCTCGAGCTGGGGGTGGACGTGGGCGGGCTGGATGCAGTGGTCCTCGTCGGGTACCCCGGGTCGGTGGCCTCGGTCCGCCAGCAGGCGGGTCGGGCCGGCCGGTCGGGGCGCGACGCCCTCGTAGTCTACCTGCCCCAGGAGAACCCCCTCGACCGCTACTTCCTCCGGCGCCCCCGGGAGCTCGCGGAGGGGAAGGTGGAGGTCCCTGTGCTCAACCCGCGCCACAAGGAGCTCGCCGTGCGGCATCTCCTCTGCGCGGCGGCGGAGTTCCCCCTGCGCCGGGACGAGCTCCCCCTCCTCGGGGCGGAGGAGGAGGATGCGACTTCTCTCGAGAAGGCCGGCCTCCTCGCCGCCATCCCCAATGGGTGGTCGTACGCCGGCCGGGTCCGCCCGGCGGAAGCGGTGTCCCTGAACGCCCTCACCGCACGGCAGGTGCAGATCCTCGTAGCGGGGGAGGTCCTCGAGACGTGGGATGAGCACCGCGCGCGGCGTGAGGCGTTCCCCGGTGCGGTGTTCCTCCACCAGGGGGAGGCGTTCCGCGTGCGCTCCCTCGACCTTGAACCGGGGATCGCGGTGGCCGAACCGTCCACGGACGGGCTCACCACGAAGGCCCTCACCCTGGAGGAGGCGCGGATCGAACGAGCCCCTTCCGGAGCGACGAGCGACCTGGGGCTCGGGACGGTGTCCATCCGCGAGACGATCCCCGCCTACAAGGTCCTCGATCGGAGCCGGGTCGTGGACGTGCGGCCCCTCGATCTTCCGCCGGTCGAGTTCACCTCGGAGGGGGTATGGCTCACGTGGGACAGGGATAGCTCAACGTCACGCAGCGGGAGCCAGTACAGGGATTTGACCCTCGCGACGCCTTCCCCGGGCGGGCTCCATGGGGCCGAACACGCCCTCGTGGCCCTCGTCCCCCTCATCGCCCTCTGCGAGCCGGGCGATGTGGGCGGTGTTTCCTCCGTCCACCACCCGGATACGGGCCGCCCGACGGTGCTCGTGTACGACGCGTTCCCGGGCGGGATCGGGATCGCCCCCCTCCTTTACGCGCGGGTGCGGGACTGGGTTGCCCGCACCGTGGACCTCCTCTCCTCCTGTCCGTGCCAGGAGGGATGCCCGCGCTGCGTGCTCTCCCCTCGCTGTGGGAGCGGGAATCAGCCGATGGACAAGGGCGCGGCCTGGGCCCTCCTTGCGGCCTGGCTCGCTGCGCACGATGGGTAAGGAGGGGGGGGAGGGGCTAGGGAGGCCCCTCCCCCAAGGGAGGCTGGCCCTCGCTACGGGCAGTTCCCAAAACAGAGCTGAATCTTGAAGTTCCACCGCCCGTCGGATCCAAGGTACCAGCAGTAACCTGGACCAGTCGGGCATTCACCGACGAAGAACTGCCATCCCCCGGATGGGCTCCAGAACCAGCCCATCCCTGGTGCGATGTACCCCATGCCCTGACACGGGGGGCACGGGGTGACCCCCCAACAGGGGGGGCACGGCCAGAACCCCGTTGGCGTGATCTGCACGATCTGGAACGTGGTCCAAGCCGTCGCACAGCACCCACAGCTCGGCTCGGGCACGAGGCCGAGCACCGCCACCCGGCCCGACTCGGGGTCGGAGCCGAGGAGGGGGTAGGGATCAGCGTAGGTACCCATCGGCATCGCGAGGGGCTGGGTACATGCCACGAGCTGCACCGTCTCCTGCCCGGTCGGAAGTGTGACCCGGAACTGGTAGGTGGGTTGGTCCGGGAGGACATGGGTCCCCGCCGGGCGGTACGCGTTCGGGGAGTACGGGTTCGGGAAGATCAGGCGCACATTTCCGGTGGGCTCGATGTCGAACAGGTACACGTACGCCGCCTGGGAGATGTAGAAGTGGATCCGGGCCGTCTCCCCCACCGTGTACTGCGCACGCTCCGTCCACACGGTGGCGGACAGGCCAGGAACGGGTGTGGGAACCAACCCAAGAGGCGATGGCCCGGATTGGGCCACTCCGACGGCTGAGCACGCCAGGACGAGGACGAGGGTGATCCATGGCTTCATCTCCATCACCTCTACCCGATCTACACCGCCCGCCCAGGGAGGGTTCCCGGGGAGCTCGCGGGCTTGGATCCGGTTCGGGGACGGGGATATCATGTTGCGGGTTCCCATGTCGGGGTACGAAGAGCGGCAGGTCGGGATGAACAGGTGGGGTACGGCCGGAGGAAGCGGGCGCTTGCCTTCTGCCCGCCCCGGTCCGGAGCGAGTGAAGGGGGTACAGCATGACCATCCTTGATTTCTTCTGGATCTTCCTCATACTCTCCGCCCTCCAGCCCGTCCTCAGGCGACAGATGCTGGAGGGTTCCCGCCAGCGGCTCCTCGCCAAGGTTGAGCACATGCGGGGCTCCCGGGTGATCGCCCTCATCCACCGTCAGGAGACCATGAGTTTTCTGGGGTTCCCCGTGTTCCGCTACATCAACATCAACGACTCCGAGGAGGTCATCCGGGCCATCCACATGACGGGCCCCGACGTGCCCGTAGACATCGTGCTCCATACCCCAGGTGGGCTCGTCCTAGCGGCGTTGCAGATCGCCCGGGCCCTCAGGCGCCATCCGGCCAAGGTGACCGTGTTCGTGCCCCACTACGCCATGTCCGGCGGGACCCTGATCGCCCTGGCCGCGGACGAGATCGTGATGTGCGAGCACGCGGTGCTGGGACCGGTGGACCCCCAGCTCGGCGAGTACCCGGCGGCCTCGGTGCTGAAGATCGTCAAGGAGAAGCCGGTGGAGAGGATCGACGATCGCACACTGATCCTGGCCGACACGGCAGAGAAGGCAATCCGCCAGGTGCAAGCCGCGGTGAGGGAGATCCTGGCCGGGCGGTATCCGGATGACACGTGCGAGGAGCTGGCGAAGGTGCTGACCGAGGGGCGCTGGACCCACGACTATCCCATCACTTACGAGGAGGCAAAGAGGCTGGGGCTGCCCGTGTCAGCGGAGATGCCGAACGAGGTGCTGAAGCTGATGCAGCTCTATCCGCAGCCGGTGAACCAAGCCCGCACGGTGGAGTACCTCCCCTTCCCCCGCCATCGGGGCCCGGTGGCGCCCCGCGAAGAAGGGTAAGAAGAGCGAAGAGGCCCCGTGAACGGGGCCCCTCGGACAACTCGGAGGATGGGAGGGAAGCGGGCTAGGCATCCTACCCACAACCGCATGGTCCCCCCGCCCGATAGAGGGACCGCGAACTTCCCATGGAGGTCCAGTGGATCGTCCTATCCTCCGGTCTGTACGCGCTTGCGGCTGGCCTTTCAGGCAACGGGCACGAACACGGGTCAGGGGGTACGCTGGCCCGACGCCCTGGTGGAGGCGAGCGGGATCGAACCGCCGACCCCCGGCTTGCAAAGCCGGTGCTCTCCCAAACTGAGCTACGCCCCCGGACTAACAGCTGGACGGTTCGGGGAAGTCCGCACAGGACGTTGGTTTATACAGACGGGGCGCGCGGCCGTCAAGGAGGGCTTCGCCCCGGTTCTCCCCGGGGGCGCCGTGGCCCCAAGACGGGGTCAGTACAGCCAGCCGTGGTCGAGCCCGATCCGGGTGAGGGTCTTCACCCGTTCCTCCAGGAGCGGACAACGTGGGCTCGGTGCGATCACGCCCAGCCCCGCTGCCACCGCCCCCAGGGCGATGATGACGTTGCCAGCCTCGTAGCCCTGAATCCCCAGCCAGTACCCTCCCCCCACGAACGTCAGCCCGCCGAGGATGAGACCGTACCGCGCCGAGCGGCACGACGTGAGCTCCCGCTGCGCACTCCTCATCGCCGCGCGCCATTCCCTTTCCTCGAGCCGCGGGCTCACCAGCGGATCCACGCTGAACTCGACACGCGCCACATCCCCCAGAGGGAACCGGACCTGCAGACCGCCCGTCGCGCACCACGCCACGGAATCCGCGGTCACCCCGCACAGCTCCCCACCCACCTTCTGGCCGCTCTTGAGGTGCAGCGTATCAGCACACGCCGTGGCTCCCACCAGGAGAACGAGACCCCACACCAACCACCGTCGTGTCATCGGATGACCTCCCTGGGTATTCCCCATCGGTTTATAGGAGGCCAGTGCGCACGAAAGGAGGTCGCAAGACCTCCGACCATGCCCCCTCTGTCCCCGCTCAGTGTGGCACAGACATCCCGCGGAACACCTGCCGAGCACGCCAGAAATACTCCGCCCCCGAGATGACGGCCAGCGCTACGGCGAGGTACAGGAACGCGTCCTTCAGCTGCTGTCCCCACGGCCCGAGGCCGAAGTAGCGGGTGGAGAGGATGAACAGGACGAGGCCAATGTGAGACAGGGTCTTCAGTTTAGCGAGAATGCTCGCCCGGATCGTTATCCCCTCCGCGATGGCGAGGATGCGCAGTCCGGTGACGAGGAATTCCCGGGCCAGGATCGCCACGACGGGGGGAGCGGTGAGTTCCCCGAGCTCGACGAAGGAAACGAAGGCCGCGGTCACCAAAAGCTTGTCCGCGATCGGGTCCGCGAACACCCCAAACCGCGTCTCCTGGTGCAACGCCCGCGCCAGGTACCCATCCACGGCATCGGAAATGGCGGCGAGGGCGAAAATGGCCAGGGCGAGGATCTTGAAGATCGTCCCTTCCGCATAGAGGAAGAACATGAACAGCGGCGTGGCGAGGATCCGGGCGAGGGTGATCTGGTTCGGAATCGTCACAGTGGGCAACGTAGCCCGTCGGTCCGCGGTTGTCAATCCCCGAGTGGCCCGAGTGAGCAGCTGACGTACGACGGGAACCGGCGAGCGACAATGCACGGCGCTGCGACAAGCCACTCTGCGGGCCAAAGGTGGACGCCTGGTGGAGATGAGCGGAGTCGAACCGCCGACCTCCGCGTTGCGAACGCGGCGCTCTCCCAACTGAGCTACATCCCCCCAACTGGCGGCGCAGGGAGTCGAACCCTGAACCTCGCGGTTATGGGCCGCGCGCTCTTGCCGGTTGAGCTACACCGCCGACACCCTACCCCACGTCCACTCACAATGGGGCTTCCTGCCACAGTCTGGTTGCGGGGGCTGGACTTGAACCAGCAACCTCCGGGTTATGAGCCCGGCGAGCTGCCTAATTGCTCCACCCCGCTTGTGCCGAGGGCGGGATTTGAACCCGCACGAGCCTGCGCTCTGGGGATTTTAAGTCCCCTGCGTCTGCCAGTTTCGCCACCTCGGCACTGCTTGGAGCGGGAAACGGGATTCGATCCCGCGACCTCCACCTTGGCAAGGTGGCGCTCTACCAACTGAGCTATTCCCGCCTGACCCTGGGATTATACGGGCGAATGGTCTTGAGGCCAGGTGGTGCGAAGGGCGGGACTCGAACCCGCACGCCTTGCGGCACTGGCTCCTAAGGCCAGCGCGTCTGCCAATTCCGCCACCTTCGCTCGACCCGGTTGTAGCCCCGCCCCGGAAACCCGTCAACCCGCCGCGGCCTCGGGGTACAGGCCGAGGAGCCCGGTGGGATCCCGCCGTCGGCGCATCCTCACCCCCGGCAGCCGGAGGAGGACGATCTCCGCCGTGTTGTGCACCGTCGCAGACAGGAGATGCCCGCCGATCGCCGCGCCGCCCTTCCGCCCGGCGACGACGTGGGCATGGAGCACGGGCTTCCCCTCCTCATCCCCCAGGTTCCCCTGGAGCGAGAGGAGCTCTGCCGGCTCCTCGATTCGCTCCTCAACGTACTTCTCCCCGTCCCAGTACCCGAGCGCAAGGTCCCGCACCATCCCGATCCCCGCGACCAAGCCCGCGGCCGTGAGGCCGAGGCCGAGCAAGGCATCGGGAAGTCGTTCCCCGTCTTGGCACCGCACGACGACCGTCGTCTCCGTATCTACGCGAAGCATGGCCCTCCTTCGGTCCGCCCGATGTTGCCCTCCCGCCCGGGCGCCCCTATCCTTCCCGATCATGGATCGCGCAGCCCAGATGGTCGAGGTGGCGGACCGGCTTCGTCGCCGGTTCGGACCTGTAGACCATGGCGATCCTGAGCCCCCCCTCGATCTCCTCGTGCGGACCATTCTTTCCCAGAACACGTCCGACCGCAACCGCGACCGCGCCTACGCCGAGCTCCGCTCCCGGTTCCCGACCTGGGAAAACGTTCTCGCCGCCCCCCCGCGCGAGGTCGCCGGGGCGATCCAGGGCGCGGGCCTCCATCACCAGCGGGCGAAGCGCCTCCACGCCGTCCTCGCCCGGCTCCGCGACGAGCGGGGGGCCCTCGCCCTCGATTTCCTCGCCCAGCTCCCGGACGAGGAGGCTGCCCAGTGGCTCCTCTCCCTCCCGGGGGTAGGGAAGAAGACGGCGTACGTGGTCCTCCTGTTCGGGTTCGGCCGTCCGTTCTTCCCGGTGGACACCCACATCGCCCGCGTCACGAAGCGACTGGGGCTCACGGACACAACGGCCGATCCCCATGACGCCCTCGCCCCGCTCGTCCCGCCGGGGAAGGAGCGCGAGCTCCACCTCCACTTGATCCGCCTGGGCCGGGAGGTCTGCCGGCCGCGGCAGCCCCGCTGTCCGGCATGCCCCCTGCTCGACGTGTGCCCGTATGGGCAAAAGGAGACGCGATGACGAGAGAGGAAGCGTTAACCCTTGTCCAAGAGAGCGTGAAAACGAAGAACCTTGTCAAACACATGCTCGCCGTGGAAGCGGCGATGCGGGCGCTGGCGCCCCGGTTCGGCGGCGACCCCGACCGGTGGGGGCTGGCGGGGCTCCTCCACGATCTGGACTACGAGGAGACGAAGGACGATCCCCAGCGCCACGGGGAGATCACCGTGCGCCGGCTGCGGGAGAAGGGGGTTGACGATCCCGAGGTCCTGGATGCGATCCTCGCCCACGCCGGGCGGAAGGAGCCCGCAACTCCGTTCGAACACGCCCTAGCCGCGGTGGACCCCCTCACCGGGCTCATCGTCGCCGCCGCCCTCGTCCACCCCGGACGGCTGGCCGGCCTCACCGCCCAGAACGTGGTCCACCGCTACCGCGAGAAGGGGTTTGCCCGGTCGGCATCGCGGGAGGGGATCGCACGGTGCACGCAGCTTGGGCTCACCCTCGACGAGTTCGCTACCCTCGTCCTCACAGCAATGCAGGGGATCCAGGGCGAACTCGGCCTGTAACGGCCCCGGCTCACTGCCAACTGACGCGGGACACGCCGGGGAGGGCGAGGAGCTCCTCCGAAAGCTGGGCTGACCGGACCTCACCGCGGCTCCGGACGTAGAACGTGAGCGAGGCGCAGTCCTTCGACCGGTCGAGGCGGACGTCGAGGGCGAGGACCCGTTGCCGCGCTCCGGAGAACACCCCGCGGCACAGATCATCGAGGCGCTGCACCTCCGTGCCCTGGGTGTGGACGATCACGGTGTGGTAGGAGTGGGCGGGGACGAGGCGCTCCACTCGGTTCAGCCCCAACAGGACGGCCAGCGTCAGGGCGGCGCTCCCCGCAGCGAGGATGTACAGGCCCTGGCCGGCAGCGGCCCCCAGCACGGCGACGAGCCAGATACAGGCCGCCGTGGTCACCCCCCGCACGATGTCCCGTGTCCGAACGATCGCCCCCGCCCCGAGGAACCCCACCCCGGTGACGATCCCGGCGAGGGCGCGGCCGGGTCCATCGGGGTGACCGAGCTCCCCGGCGAGGACCATCACCAACGCCGCCCCGGCGCAGACGAGGATGTGCGTCCGCAGGCCGGCCGCGCGCCCCCGAAGCTCACGTTCGAGCCCGATCGCCGCCCCCACCAGCGCGGCGAACAGGATCCGGGCGAACAGTTCAAGGGCCTCCACGCGCGCTCCCTAGATCACGCCCAACTCACGGCCCACGCGGGCAAACGCGTCCACCGCGAAGTCGAGGTCCTCCTTCGTGTGCACGGCGGACACCATCACCCGCAGCCGGGCCTTCCCCTTGGGCACGGTGGGGAAGACGATCGCCTGGGCGAACACCTCCCGCGCGAACAGCCGCCGCGAGAACTCCCACGCCGTCGTCGCCTCGCCGAGCATGACCGGGGTGATCGGGGTCTCGGAGTGGCCAATGTCGAACCCGAGATCGGCGAGCCGCCCCTTCAGGTAGCGGCCGTTGTCCCACAGCATCCGCACCGGCTCGTCGCTCTTCTCGAGGATCTCCACGGCGGCGATGCAGGCCGCCACGTCGGCCGGGGTGGCCGCGCTCGAGAACAAGAACGGCCGCGCCCGCTGGCGCAGGTACTCCACGATCTGCCGCCGGCCCGCCAGGTACCCCCCCATGACGCCGAACGCCTTGGAGAGCGTGCCCATCTCGATGTCCACCCTTCCCTGCACGCCAAAGTGGTCGGCGATCCCCCGCCCGTGGGAGCCGAGCACGCCCTCCCCGTGCGCATCGTCCACCATCACCAGGGCGTCGAATTCCTCAGCGACGGCCACGATCTCGGGAAGGGGGGCCAAGTCCCCATCCATGGAGAACACGCCGTCGGTGACGATGAGCTTCCGCGGGGCGGCCTTGTGTTCAGCGAGGGCCGTGCGCAGCGCCCCCACGTCGCGGTGGGGGTAGATGACGCGCTCCGCCTTCGTCAGCCGACAACCATCGATGATCGAGGCGTGGTTGAGCTCGTCGGTGAACAGGACGTGCCCCGCCCCCATCAGGGTCGGGATCGCGGACAGGTTCGCGCAGAACCCGGACTGAAGTGAGATCGCGTCCTCGGTCCCCTTGAACGCAGCGAGCTTGCGCTCGAACTCGACGTGGAGGGTCATCGTGCCGGCGATGGATCGCACTGCAGCCGGGCCGACCCCGTACCGCTCGACCGCCTTTCGCGCCGCCTCCTTCAGCCGGGGGTCGTTCGCAAACCCGAGGTAGTTGTTGGAACACATGTTCAAAACACGTTTCCCGTCCACAACAGTCCACGCCCCGACCGCGCTTTCAATCGTGCGGATCGTGTTGTAGAGGCCCTGCGCCTTGAGATCGGCGAGCTCAGCGGTGATGAAGTCGTACTTCCCCATGCTTCCTCCTCAGCGGCAGCTTACCCAGCCCGACTCGCCCAAGCAAACGCGGGCGGGTAGAATGCCCATCTGAACACTTTCACACCACAGGGAGGACAGATGCGCATTCTCGTCACAGGGGCCACCGGGCAGATCGGATCAGAGCTCACCCTCGTGCTGCGCGAGCGGTATGGAGGAGATGCGGTGATTGCGGCGGGCCATCGCAAACCAGCCTCCGCTGCGCTCGCCTCCTCCGGGCCGTTCGTGTCCCTCGATGTCGCGAACCGGGATGCGTTGGCCCGGGTGATCCAAGAGCACGGGATTGAAACGGTGTACCACCTCGCTGCCGTCCTGTCTGCGACCGGCGAGCAGCACCCCCAACGGGCGTGGGACGTCAACGTCAATGGGCTGTACAACCTGCTTGAGCTCGCCCGCGAGAGCGGGATCCGTCAGATCTTCTATCCCAGCTCGATCGCCGTGTTCGGGCCCCGTACCCCCCGCGACCGCACCCCCCAGGACACGGTCCTCTCCCCGACGACGATGTACGGGGTGACGAAGGTCACGGGCGAGCTCCTCTGCGACTACTATGCCCATCGGTTCGGGCTCGACATCCGCGGGCTCCGCTACCCGGGGATCATCTCCAGCGAAACCCCGCCCGGGGGGGGAACGACGGACTACGCAGTGGAGATGTTCTACCTCGCAGTGGAGGGGAAACCGTACACATGCTTCGTACGCGAGGACACGATGCTGCCGATGATGTTCATGCCCGATTGCCTGCAGGCGGCGCTGGACCTCATGGAGGCGCCGGAGGCGAAGCTGCGCTACCGCACCTACAACCTGAGCGCGATGAGCTTCACCGCCGGAGAACTCGCCGCGGAGATCAGGAAGCATGTCCCCGGGTTCAGGGTCGAGTACGTGCCGGACTTCCGCCAGGCGATCGCCGACTCGTGGCCTCGCTCGATTGACGATTCGGCCGCACGGGCCGACTGGGGATGGAAGCCACGCTATGGTCTTTCCGAGATGGTGGCGGAGATGCTAGCCGCGCTCTCCCGTCGCCGCGCGGCGGGGTGTCTTTACCCTACAGGCTAGGCCCGAGGTAGGCGATCGCCTCGATCTCGATCCGGCTCCCCTTGGGGAGGCGGCTCACCCCGACGCAGGCGCGCGCCGGGGGATCTCGATCGAAGGACGCTGCATAGGCCTCGTTGACCGCGGGGAAGTCATCCATGTCGGTGAGGTAGATCGTCACCTTGACGAGGTCGCGCAGTGACCCCCCTGCCGCCTGGACGACCTGGGCGATGTTCCGCAGGCAGAGCTTGGTCTGATCCCCGATCGGCCCCGCCGCGAGCTCTCCCGTGGGGAGGAGGGGGAGCTGGCCGGAGATGAACAGGAACGGCCCAGCCTGTACGCCGGGCGAGTAGGGGCCGACGGCCGTCGCTCCGGGGGGGACCACCGGTCGGCCGGACACTAGGTCCAGGTGAGGCGGGCCACCTCCGCCCCGTCTCCCCGCCGCGGCCCGAGCTTGAGGACGCGGGTGTACCCGCCCTCGCGGTCGCGGTACCGCGGCCCGAGTTCGGAGAACAGCTTCTCCGTGGCTTCCTTGCTCTGGAGGATGGCGAACGCCCGCCGCTGCGCGGCCTGCTCGCCCGTCCGGGCCCATGTCACGAGACGCTCCGCCAGCGCCTGGGTCGCCTTGGCCCGGGCGAGGGTGGTGTCCACCTTGCCGTACAGGATCAGGTCCCTCGCTTGTCCGGACACTACGGCCCGCCGGCGATCGCTCCTCATGCTGAGCTTGGGTACGTTACAGCGATGGCGCATCAGTCCTCCTTCTCCGAACGCAGCGCGTAGCCGAGCTCACTGAGGCGCCCCTCGAGCCGGGCGAGGGTCTTCTCGCCGAACCCGTGGATATCGGAGACCTCCTCGCGGGTCCGCGCCAACAGGTCATGGAGGGTGATCACGCCCTCCTCCCGCAGCAGGTTGCAGGCCCGGACCTCAAACCCCAGCTCGAGCAGGGGCTTGAGGAGCTCCTCTGAGACCTCGGACTCCGCCTCCCGCCCCCCCTGCTCCGCCCGCACGCCCTCGAGGAGGGCCAGGTGCTCACGCAGCACGGCCACAGCCTGGCCCACCGCCTCGGCCGGTGTGATCGCCCCGTTCGTCCATACATCGAGGATCAGACGCTCATAGCCGGATCGCCCGCCGACGCGCGTCGCCTCCACCGTGAAGTTGACCCGCTCGATCGGGGAGAAGTCGGCGTCCACCGGGATGAGCGATAGCGGCGCATCGTCCCGCTTGTTCTCCTCGGCGGAACGGAAGCCACGCCCGACCTCGACCTCCATCTCCAGCTCGAGCTTCCCCTTCTTGTCGAGGGTGGCGATGGGGTACGCGGGGTTGGCGATCTCGACCCCCGTCGGGGTCTCGATATCGCCCGCCCGAACCTCCCCCGGGCCGGTGGCGTTCAGGTACAGGCGGTGCAAGGCCTCGTCCTGGCACCGGATCGCGAGGCCCTTCAGGTTGAGGATGATGTGGAGCACGTCCTCGCGCACGCCCGCGATCGTGTCGTACTCGTGGAAATGGCCGGGGAAGAGCACCCGCACCACGGCCGCCCCGGGGATCGCCGATAGAAGTGCCCTCCGCAGCGCGTTCCCCAGCGTCGTGGCGTAGCCCCGCTCCAGCGGCGCCACGACCAGCCGCCCATAGCAGGGATCGTCCGACTCAGCCCACGTCGCCGTATCTGGGTAGACAAAGGAAGCCATCTTACCTCGAGTAGAACTCCACGATCAGGTTCATGTTGACCGATTGCTCGATCTCCTCCACAGTAGGGTCGGCATTCACCTGGATCCGCAGCCCCTCGAGATCGCGCGTCATCCAGGTCGGGACCGGCCGGCGCTCGGCCGCTTCTTTGATCTGGGGCCGCAGCTTATCGCGGGATTGGGGACGTACCTCCACGATGTCCCCCTCGCCGAGGAGGCGGGAGGCGATGTCCGCCCGCCGCCCGTTCACGAGGATGTGCCCATGGCCGATGAGCTGACGCGCCTGGTCCCGGGAGTGGGCGAAGCCGGCACGGTACACCACGTTGTCCAGCCGTTTTTCAAGCGACATCAGGATCGCCTCGCCCGTGACGCCCTTCCACTTTTTCCCCGCCTCCACGTACCGGCGGAACTGGGCCTCCCGAACACCGTAGATCCGCTTCAGCTTCTGCTTCTCACGGATACGAATCGCGTAGGGCGTTGCCCGCCGCCGGAAGCGGGTGTGCTGGCCCGGAACCTGGGGCCGCTTCGAGATCGGGCACTGCGCCGAATAGCAGCGATCACCACGCAGGAAGAGCTTCACGCCCTCCCGCCGACACAGCCTGCACTTCGGACCCGTGTACCTGCCCATCCTCGCCGCCTCCTAGCTGTGACTGACCGGGGTCACGTTCCGCACTTCCTCGACCTGGATCCCAAGCGAGCGAAGCGTCTGCACCACGGCCTGGCGGCCCGAGCCCGTACCATCCACGGTCACGATCACGGACCGCACACCATACTCCTTCAGATCCCGCACCACGGCCTGGGTCGCCAGCTGTGCGGCGTACGGCGTGCCCTTACGCGACCCGGTGAACCCGGCCGTTCCCCCCGACTGCCACCCGACGGCGTTGCCGGTGAGGTCGGTCACGGTGATGATCGTGTTGTTGAACGTGGAGTGGACGTGCACCCGCGCCCGGTCGAGACGGATCGTCTTCTTCTTCCGTGCCTGAGCCATTACTTCCTCTTTCCGGCCTTGGCCGGCCGGGGCCCTTTCCAGGTGCGGGCATTGGTCCGCGTCTTCTGGCCACGCACGGGGAGCCCCACCTTATGCCGTAGCCCACGGTAGCACCCGATGTCGATCAGGCGCTGAATGTTCGCGCGCACTTGGCGCCGGAGGTCACCCTCGACCAAATAAGACTCCACCTCCCGCCGCAGTGCCGTCACATCCTGCTCAGTTAGGTCCATGACCTTCGTGTTCGGGGCCACGCCCGTCCGCGCGAGGATCTCCCGCGCCCGCGACGGCCCGATCCCGTAGATGTAGGTCAACGCGACTGCGATCTGCTTCTTCGCCGGAAGGTTGATGCCCGCGATGCGTGCCATGTCCTACCCCTGCCGTTGCTTGTGTTTCGGGTTGGGGCACACGACCCACAACCGTCCCTCGCGACGGATGACCCGGCACTTCTCGCATATTTTCTTCACTGAACTCCGGACCTTCACCCTCGCCTCCTAATCACGTCTCACGGTACACGATCCGTCCCCGGGTGAGGTCGTAGGGGGAAAACTCCACGACCACCCGATCCCCGACCACCACCCGAATGAAGTTCTTCCGCATCCGGCCCGAGGCCACGCACAGCGCATCGTGATCGTTGTCCAGTTTCACCCGGTACATCGAGTCGGGCAGGACCTCCGTCACCTCTCCTCGCGCCCGGATCACGTCCTTCTTCGACAAAACGCCTCCCAAATCCCCCCCGTCAGCACCGCCGGCCCGTCCGGGGTCACCGCGATCATCTCCTCGTAGTGCGCGGCAAGCGCCCCGCTCGCCGTCACGGCCGTCCACCCATCGTCCTTGATGTGAACAGGGAGATCATCCCCCTTCACCATCGGCTCCGGGCAGAGGACCATCCCTTCCCGCAACACCGCCCCCTGCCCCGGCTCCCCGAAGTTCGGGATCTGGGGATCCTCATGGAGCTCCCGGCCGATGCCGTGGCCCACGAACTCCCGCACCACGTACAACCCATGGCGGCTCACATGCCGGCCGATGGCGTGAGAGAGATCCGAAACGCGAGCGCCAAGTCTAGCGGCTCGGATCGCATCCTGCAAGGCACCACGGGTCACGGAAAGCAGCCGCTCCGCCTCGGGCGTGATCTCCCCCACGCCCACGGTCAGCGCCGCGTCCGCCACGTACCCCCCCCGCGTCAGGCCAAGATCGAGCGACACGATGTCGCCCCGGTTGATCCGGCGCGCGGAGGGGATGCCGTGAACGATCTCCTCGTTCACGGACACGCACAGGCTCGCCGGGTACCCGTGGTAGCCCTTGAACGCGGGCCGGGCCCCTGCCGCCCGGATCCGCTCCTCCGCGAGCCGGTCCAGTTCAGCGGTCTCCACATCCGGCTCCACGCGAAGCGCCACCTCAACCAGGATCGCGGCGAGAAGTTGGGCGTTCTCCGCCACCACCCTCAGCTCGGCCTCCGTCTTGAGGGCAATCACGCGCGAAGGACCCGAATCACGTCAGCCACCACAGCCTCCGGAGGCCGGGCCGCATCCACGGATACAAGCACCCCCTGACGGGCGTAGTGCTCGATGAGGGGCTGGGATTCCCGCTCGTACACCTCGTACCGGTGCGCCACCACCTCCGGCGCGTCGTCCGGCCGCTGGCGGAGCTCCCCACCACACCGGTCGCAGCGCCCCGCGGTGCGCGGGCGCTGGGTGACGAGGTTGTACACCGCCCCACACGACGCGCACACCCGCCGGCTCCCGAGCCGCCGCACCACCTCATCCTTCCCCACCGCGAGGTACACCACCACGTGTACGGGGAGGAACTCCGCCAGGCCCTCGGCCTGGGCCAGCGTGCGTGGGAATCCGTCCAGAAGGACCCCCTCCCGCCCGCGCACCCTCTCCCGCACCATGGCCAGCACCACTTCATCGGGCACGAGCTCCCCGCGGTCCATGAACCCGCGCGCCTTCTTCCCGAGCTCCGTCCCGCGCGCCACCTCGTCCCGCAGCACATCCCCGGTGGAGAGATGGGACAGGTTCAGCTCTTCGGCCACCCGCACCGCGATCGTCCCTTTCCCTGCGCCCGGCGGGCCGAGGAGGACCACGTTCCTCACAGGCCCTTCCTCCCCAGGAACGCGGAGCCCTTGATGAGGGACTCGTACTGGCGCATCACGAGGTGGGCCTCGATCTGCATGATCGTGTCAATGCCCACCCCAACGAGGATGAGGATTGAGGTCCCGCCGATCGAGAACCCCTGTAAGCCAGACACAGCGGAGAAGATGAACGGAAGGACGGCGATCCCCGCCAGGAACACCCCGCCCACGAGGAGCAACCGGTTCGTCACCGATCCCAGGTACTCCGCTGTCGGTTGCCCCGGCCGAACCCCAGGCACGAACCCGCCTGCCTCGCGCAGGTTCTTCGCGATGTCGTTCGGATCGAACACGAGCGACGAGTAGAAGAAAGTGAAGAAGAAAATGAGGAGGACATAGGCCACAAGGTAAATCGTGCTCCCCGGAGCGATGTAGCGCTGCAACCAGTTGAGCTGGGGCACCCACGTCGCGATCGAACTGGGGAGGGTGAGGATCGCCGAGGCGAAGATGATCGGGATGACTCCCCCCTGGTTCACCCGCAACGGGAGATGGGTCGTATGCCCCCCATACACCCGCCGCCCCGAGGTCCGCTTGGCATACTGGATGACGATCTTCCGCTGGCCCTGCTGAACGATCACCGTCAGCGCAATCACGGCCACGAACAGCACGATCAGCCCGATCCCCCACAGCGGGTGGACCGTTCCGGCCGAGATCTCGAGCGCTGCCTGCTGAAACTCCGCGGGGAGGCGGGCCACGATTCCAGCCATGATCAGCATCGAGACCCCGTTTCCAATCCCATTCTCCGTGATCCGCTCCCCCACCCACATCAGGAACACAGTGCCCGCCGTGAGGGAGATGATCGTGCTCAGGTAGAAGCCCACCGACGGTTGGGCTAACCCGTACTGGATCACCAGGACGCCCATCGCGTAGGACTGGACCAGCGCCAGGGCCACCGTCCCCCACCGCGTGTACTGGGTCAGCTTCCTCCGCCCTTCCCGCCCTTCCTCCTGGAGCTTCTTCAGGCGGGGGAACACCGGGATGAGGAGGGAGAGGATGATCGAGGCATTGATGTACGGGATAACGCCAAGCGAGAACAACGAGAACTGCTGCAGCGCCCCGCCGGTGTACATGTTGATGAACTGGAACAAGCCCGCTCCGAACGCGCCCGAGAGGACATCCGCGAGCTTGCTCGTGTCCACCCCCGGCACGGGGATGTGGGCGCCGATCCGGAACACGAGGAGCATCCCCAGGGTGTAGAGGATCCGCCGCCGTAGCTCCTCGATCGCGAACACCTGGCGAATGCGCCCCAGCACCTAGGCCTCCTCGCCCGGGCCCGCCACGGGCTGCGTGGTCTCCGCGCGCCCACCGGCGGCCTCGATCTTCTCTTTCGCCGTCCGACTGAACCGATCAGCCTTCACGACGAGCGCCTTCGTGAGCTCCCCTTCGCCCAGGACCTTCAGCCCACACTGGGGGTCCTTGATCAGGCCGCGGTGGGTGAGCACATCCAGCGACACCTCGTCGCCCTCCTCGAACCGGGCATCGAGCTCGCCCACGTTCACCACCGCGTACTCGACCCGTGCCACGTTGCGAAACCCGCGCTTGGGGAATCGCATCCAGAAGGGCGTCTGCCCTCCCTCGTACCCTGGCCGCACCGTGACCCCGGACCGCGAGTTCTGGCCCTTCGTCCCCTTCCCGGACTCGTGGCCGCCGTGGCCCGAGCTATAGCCGCGCCCGACGCGCTTCTTGCCCCGTTTGCTCCCCGGGGTGGGCCGCAGGTTATCGAGCCTCTGCATCTTCGACCTCCAGGATCTCTGCCACGGTCTTCCCCCGTCGGGCTGCGACCATGTCCGCCCCCTCGATCTGCCTGAACCCATCGAGGGTGGCCCGCGCCAGGTTGAGCGGGTTCGTGGAGCGGAGGGCCTTGGTGAGGATGTCGCGCACCCCGGCGATGCGGCACACCGCCCCCACCGTCCTCCCCGCGATGACGCCTGTGCCCGGGTAGGCCGGTCGGAGGAGGACCTTGGCGGCCCCAAACTCGCCCCGCACCTCGTGGGGGATCGTCCCATTCTGCACCGGGACCGTCACGAGGTGCTTCATGGCGTCGCGGATCGCTTGCTGAACGGCCTGGGGGATCTCGACCGATTTTCCAACCCCCACCCCGACCTGGCCCGCGCCGTCGCCGGCAACGACCACGACGCGGAACCGAAGACGCTTCCCGCCCTTGGTGACCTTGCCCACCCGACGGATGTCAATGACCTCATGTGCTGGTTGCTCCGGGTACCTCGCCATCAGAACTCTAGCCCCCCCTCCCGGGCCGCCTCGGCCAGGGCGCGAACCTTGCCATGGTAGGGATAGCCCGAGCGATCGAACACCACCTCGCGGATGCCGGCCGCGCGCGCCCGCTCCGCCACGACCGCCCCCACGGCCCGCGCCCCATCCACAGTGTTGCCAACCCCGCGCTCCCGCACGGCAGCACACAGAGTGGACGCGGACGCGACCGTTCTGCCCTGGGCATCATCCACGACCTGAGCGTAGATGTGGTGGAGGCTCTTGTAGACACAGAGGCGGGGGCGATCCGCGGTCCCATGGACCCGGCGCCGGATGCGGGCCTTCCGCTTAAGCCGATGGTCGGCGCGTGTTGTTCTGGTCATAACCGTCACCCTTTCGCCCCCAGTTTACCCGCCTTGCGCACGATCTCCTCCCCCCGATAGCGGATGCCGGTGCCGCGGTACGGCTCGGGCGGACAGAACGCGCGGATGTCCGCCGCAACCTGGCCCACCAGCCGGTTGTCGATCCCGCGGATCACGATCCGGGTGGGCTCGGGGACCGAGAACTCGATCCCGTCGGGGACCTCGTACCGCACGGGGTGGGAGTACCCCAACTCCATGACGAGGGCGCGGCCCTCGGCGCGGGCGCGGTACCCCAGCCCTTGAATTTCCAGTTCCTTCTGCCATTTCTCGGTCACACCGCGCACCATGTTCGCGATGAGCGCCCGGTACAGGCCATGACGGGCCCGGAACGGGGCGCGTTCAGCCTTGCGCTCCACGCGCACTTCCCCGTCCGCGACCTCGATCGCCACGAACTCCGGCTCGTACGGGCACTCCAGCGTCCCCTGGGGGCCGCGGACAGTGACCCGCCCCGGGCGAACCGTGACCTCGACCCCCGGCGGGATGCGGATGGGCTTCTTCCCAATCTTGGACATCGTCTCACCACACCTCGTACAGAAGCTCGCCGCCGATCCCACGCCGCCGCGCCTCGCGGCCGGTCATGATCCCCTGCGAGGTGGAGAGCACAGAGGTCCCCAGGCCTCCACGCGTGTTGGGGATCTCGTCAGCGCCCACGTACACCCGCCGCGCGGAGGTGCTGACCCGTCGCAGGCCCTGGATCGCTGGGCGGCGGAAGCGGGTCCCCTCTCGCTTGTACTTGAGCGTGAGGCGGAGGGTGGGGCAGGGCTCGCCTTCGTCCACGGTGTAGGACTCGATGTACCCTTCCTCCGCCAGGATCCGCGCGATCTCCACCTTCATCCGCGACGACGGCATCGTCACCTCGGTCATGGACCGGGCGAGCGCGTTGCGGACCCGGGCGAGCATATCGGCAATGGGATCGTTCACCGTCATCCCTTCCTCCTCACCACGCCGCCTTCTTCACGCCCGGGAGCTGCCCGTCCAGCGCGAGCTTGCGGAAGCAGAGCCGGCACAGGCCGAAATCGCCGATGTACGCCCGCGACCGCCCGCACAGCCGGCACCGGTTGCGCTTGCGCACCGCGTACTTCGGGCGCCGGTTCGCCTTCTCAATCATGGCCTTGCGCGCCATCTTCCCTCCTATTCCTTGCGAAACGCACACCCCAGCGCCGCGAGGAGCGCCCTGCCCTCCCGGTCCGTGCGCGCCGTGGTCACGATGGTGATGTCCATCCCCTGAGTGCGGACGACGTCGTCGTAGGAGATCTCCGGGAACACCATCTGCTCCGAGAGGCCGATCGAGAAGTTCCCGCGCCCATCGAACGCATCCGGAGAAACCCCCTTGAAATCGCGGATCCCGGGGAGGGCGACGTTGAACAGCTTGTACAGGAACTCGTAGGCCCGCGGCCCACGCAGGGTCACCATGCACCCAATAGCATCCCCTTGCCGGATCTTGAAGTCCGAAATCGCCCGCCGGGCCCGCGTCACGACAGGCTTCTGCCCTGCGATCTGCCCGAGGTTCGCCATCGCCCCCTCGAGGACCTTCGGGTCGTCATGCTTGCCCACGCCCATGTTCACCACGACCTTCTCCACCCGCGGGACCTGCATCACGTTGGCATACCCGAGCTCCTTCATGAGCTGCGGGACGATCTCCTCACGGTACTGTGTGTAGAGCATGGCGCTAGAACGTCGCCCCACACTGCTTGCAGCGGCGGAGCTTCTGCTGCTCCACCACGGCCACGCCCAGGCGGCTGGGGGCACCGCACTCCGGGCAGATCACCTTCACCTTCGAGAGGTGAACGGGGGACTCCCGCTTGATGATCCCCGGCTCGCGCACGGCCTGGGTTGGGCGCTGGTGTTTGGTCACGATGTTGACCCCCTCCACCAGGACCCGGTCCTTCTCCGGGAAGACCTGGAGGACCTTGCCGACCTTCCCCCGGTCGTCACCTGAGATGACCTTGACCCGATCCCCTTTTCGAACCTTCCGCATCGTTCCTCCCGCTCCCTACACGACCTCCGGGGCGACCGAGATGATCCTCATCATCCCCCGCTCCCGCAGTTCACGTGCCACAGGCCCGAACACGCGCGTCCCCAGGGGCTGCAACGTTTTGTCAACGAGCACCACCGCGTTGTCATCGAAGCGAATCGTGCTGCCGTCCTCGCGGCGAAACGAGCCCCGCGTCCGCACCACCACGCCCCGCACGATGTTGCCCTTCGTGAACTCCGAGGTCGGAATCCGTTTCTTGACGGAAGCGACCACGATATCGCCGATCTCGGCGGCGCTCTTCTTGCCGAGCACGTTGATGCACTCCACTTCCTTGACCCCGGTGTTGTCGGCCACCGTGAGCCGTGTCGTTGGGAAGATCATTGTCTCACCCTTCCGCGCGACGCACGATCTCCAGGAGCCGCCACCGCTTGAGCTTGGACAGGGGGCGCGTCTCCTCGATCCGCACGATGTCCCCCACCCGCGCCTGGCCAGCCTCGTCGTGCGCATAGTACTTGGTCCGCCGCCGCTGCCGCTTCCCGTAGAGAGGGGCCTCGACGAGGCGCTCCTCCAGCACCACGATCGTCTTCATCATCCGGTTGCTCACTACCCGGCCAATCCGTTGTTTACGCATCTTCCCGTTCCTCGAGCACGGTCAACGCGCGGGCAATGTCGCGCTTCGTCTTCCCGATCTCCGCCGTGTTCGTCAGTCGGCCTGAGGCGAGCTGGAACCGCAGCGTGAACAGTTTCTTTTTCCCCTCGGCGACCCGCACGCGCAGCTCGTCCGTGGAAAGATCCCGCAGCTCCCGGGCCTTCATCGCTCCCCTCCCAACTGGAACCGCACCTTGAGCTGAGTCGGGATGGGCAGCTTGCACGAGACACGGCGATGGATCTCCTTGGCCTCGGCCTCGGTCACGCCGGAGAACTCGAACATGACCCGCCCCGGCCGCACCACGGCGACCCAGTTCTCGACCGCTCCTTTCCCCTTGCCCATCCGCGACTCGGCGGCGATCTTCGTGTAGGGCTTATCGGGGAAGATCCTCACCCAAACCCGGCCGCGATGCGTGCCGCGGGCGAGCGCAGTCCGCACGGCCTCGATCTGCTGGCTCGTGATCCACGCCGGCGCCAGGGCCTGGATCCCGTACTCCCCGAACGCGACCTCCGCCCCCCGGCTGGCGATCCCCTTCATCCTCCCCCGCTGCTGCTTGCGGTACTTCGTCCGCTTGGGAAACAGGGCCGGCATCTCACTTCACCTCCGCCCCGGAGCGGTCGGACATGGACCAGACCTCGCCGCGGAACACCCACGCCTTGACCCCGATCACCCCGTACTTCGTCCACGCCTCGGCGAGTCCGTAGTCCACATCAGCACGGAGGGTATGGAGCGGGACGCGCCCCTCCTTCATCTCCACCGACCGCGAGATCTCGGCTCCTCCGAGGCGCCCCGAGATCCGGATCTTCGCCCCCTGGGCCCCCGCGGCGATGATCCGGCGCAACGTCTCCTTCATCGCGCGGTATGGGTTGATCCGATTCTCGATCTGAAACGCAACATCCTGGGCCACAAGGGGAGCCTCGAACTCCGGGCGCTCGACCTCCATGACCCCGATCCGCACCTCACGCCCGACCTCCCGGGATAGCTTCTCCTGGAGGGCCGCGATCTCGGCACCTCCCCGCCCGATGATGATCCCGGGCCGAGCGGCGCGGATCGTGACCGTCACCCGCCCCTCGGTCGTCCGCTCGATGAGGGTTTCGGCGAGCCCTGCCCCCTTGTACGCCTTGTGGATCGCCGCGCGCAGGCGGCAGTCCTCCGCCACATACTCGGGGACAAGGGCGTCGGGGGCGAACCAGTTCGAACGCCACTTCCTGAGGACCCCAATCCGGAATCCGACCGGATGCGTCTTGTGACCCACTACTCCTCCTTCTCCGCCACGGCCACGGTGATGTGGGCCATCGCCCGTCGCACGATATCGGCGCGCCCGAACGCCCGCGGGTTCAGCCGGCGGACCCGTGGCCCTTCATCCACCACAGCGCGCACTACAAAGAGCTTGTCCGCATCCATCTCGAAATTGTGCTGAGCGTTGGCCACCGCCGAATCGAGCACCTTGCGGATGAACCGGCTCGCCTTCTGCGGCGATAGGGCCAGGATCTGCCGCGCCTCGGCCACGGGCTTGCCCCGAATCTCGTTGATCACGAGCCGCGCCTTGAGGGGGGACATCCGCACAAAACGCGCTCTGGCTATCGCTTCCCGCATCCCGTCACCTCGATCACTTCGGAACCGCAGTCTTCTTCTTCACGCCGCCGTGGCCACGGAACACCCGCGTGGGCGCGAACTCGCCCAGGCGGTGGCCGATCATGGCCTCAGTCACCCGGACCGGGACGTGCGTCCGACCATTGTGGACGCGGATCGTGATCCCCACCATCTCCGGCGTGATCATCGAGCTCCGGGACCAGGTGACGACCTCCGCGATCTCCCCGCGCTTGACCTTGGCGAGCTTCTCCAGGACGTCGCGGGCTACAAACGGTCCCTTCTTCCTCGACCGCGCCATCTACTCCCTCCTCTTGAGGATCTTGGCGTCGCTCGCCTTGTTCTTCCGCGTCGGAACGCCCCGCGCGAGCTTCCCCCACGGCGTCTTCGATGGCCGACCCTCGCCGGTGCGGCCCTCGCCGCCTCCGTGCGGGTGATCGTCCGCGCCCATCGCTACCCCGCGCACGCTCGGCCGTCGCCCGAGGTGGCGCACCCGGCCCGCCTTGCCGTGCCGCACGTTCTTGTGGTCGGGATTGCTCACCCGCCCTACGGTGGCCATGCACGCCAAGTGGAACACGCGGATCTCCCCCGACGGAAGGCGGAGGATCGCCCGATCCTCCTCGCGCCCGAGGAGTTGGGCCGCTGTCCCGGCCGCCCGAGCCACCTTCCCCCGCGAACCGGGGTAGAGCTCCACATTGTGCACGAACGTCCCGGCCGGGATCCGCCTGAGGGGCAACGCGTTACCCGGCTTGGGCTCCGCGCTCTCCCCCGCCTCAACCGTGTCCCCCACCCTGAGCTCCAACGGGGCAAGGATGTAGCGCTTTTCCCCATCCCGATAGTGAAGGAGGGTGATCCACGCCGACCGGTTGGGATCGTACTCCACGGACACGACCCGCGCCGGAACCCCGTGCTTCTCACGGGCGAAGTCCACCCACCGGTAGCGGCGCTTGTGGCCGCTTCCCTTGTGGCGCGTGGTGATCCGCCCCTGGTTGTTGCGGCCGACACTGCGGGCGAGCGGGGCGACAAGCCCCTTCTCCGGCTTGTCCCGCGTCAGCTCTCCGTAGTCGGGGGCCACAGCGTGGCGCTGCCCTGGCGTAACTGGCTTGAGCTTCTTGAGGCCCATTCTAGCTCACCCCACGATGTCGATCTTGTGACCGGGGGCGAGCTGAACGATGGCCCGCCGTTCCCCCCGCGTCCGCCCGTGACGTCGGTCGAGCCGGGTCCGGCGCGGTTTCCCGGACCGGTTCATGACCCACACCCGCTCCACCTTGACCCCAAACAGGCCCTCCACTGCGGTACGGATCTCGTTCTTGCCGGCATCCGCCGCCACCTCGAATGTGTACTTGCCCTCTTCCATGCCCCGCCACGTCTTCTCCGACAGGACCGGGCGCAGGATTACATCTTCCAGATAGATCTCCCTACCCATGGCTCAGCCGCCCCTCCAGTGCCCGCACCGCTCCCTCCGTGAGGAGGATCCCGTCGTGGGCCAGCACGTCGTAGGCCGTGACCGCATCCGCGCGGATGCAAGTCACGCCGGGAATGTTGCGGAACGAGTTCGCCACGGGGATCCCGTACTCCTCAGGGGCGACGACGACCAGCGTCTTCGCTGGGCAGCCGAGCCGTCCCAGGAGGGCGATCGCGTCCTTGGTGCGCGGCCGTTCGAACTCCATGCGGTCCACAACCCACACCATCTCCCCCCCGTAGCGGGAGGAGAGGGCCGCCGCCAGTGCCTTCCGCCGCATCCGCACTGGAAGCGCAAGTGACCACTCCCGCGGCTGGGGGCCGAACGTCACGCCCCCATGGCGCCAGATCGGGGACCGCGTCGAGCCCTGGCGAGCCCGGCCCGTGTGCTTCTGCGCCCACGGCTTGCGCCCTCCCCCGGAGACCTCGCCCCGCGTCTTCGTCGCCGCCGTCCCTTGACGCTTGTTGAGGAGCTGGATCCGCACCGCCCGGTGGAGAAGATCCGCCGACACGGGGGCGCCGAACACGTCCTCCGCCACCGCCGCTTCGGTCGGCACCCCTTCCGGATCGCTGAACCGGTGAACGCGAACGTTAGGCATCGTGCTTCCTTATCCGCAGCGCGCCCGACCGTGGGCCGGGGACCGACCCCCGTACGACGAGCAACCGCCGGCCGCTGTCGACCGCCAACACGGCCAGGTTCCGAACGGTGACCCGCTGGACACCGTCGTGGCCGGGGTACTTCCGTCCCTTGACGACCTTCGTCAGCCCGCGTCCCGCCGCGCCCGGCCGCCGAAACCACTTGTGGCCGTGGGACCGAGGCCGGGAGTGGAACCGCCAGCGCTTGATCGTTCCCTGGAACCCCTTCCCCTTGGAGATCCCGGTGACGTCCACCATCTCCCCGGCCGCAAACAGGTCCACGCCGACCTCCGTTCCGGGGGAGAACCGGCTCGGATCATCCACCCGCACCTCGTAGAGGTGCTTGCGGGGGGGGATGCCGATCTTGCGGAACTGGCCAAGGATCGGTCGCTTCACCTTGCGCTCGGCCACCGCGCCAGCACCGAACTGAACCGCCGCGTACCCGTGCCGGTCCGGGGTCTTCACCTCGACCACGACCGAGGGTTCGACCTCGATGACCGTGGCCGCCACCGCCCGCCCATCCCCGTCGAACCACTGCGTCATCCCGACCTTGCGACCGATCAACTCAACTGGCATGCCATCCCTCACAGTTTGATTTCGATGTCGATCCCGGTGGGGAGCTCCACTTCCATGAGCGCGTTGATCGTGGCCGCGGTCGGCTCCTTGATGTCGATCAACCGTCGGTGGACCTTGCGTTCGAAGTGCTCCATGGATCGCTTGTCCACGTGAGGTGAGCGGAGGACCGCGTACAGACGTCGTTCGGTGGGGAGCGGGATCGGACCGCTCACCTTGGCACGGCTCGCCATCGCGGTGTCCACGATCTTGCGGACAGCGGCGTCAACGAGCTCGTGGTCGTAGCTCTGCACCTTGATCCTGATCTTTTCCCTAGCCATCGTATCCTCGACTCCTCAGCACCTCACGCGCGATCCCTGGGGGCACCTCGTCGTAACGGGTCACCCGGAGGGTATGAACCGCACGTCCCTGGGTCAGGGACCTCAACTGGGTGGCGTACCCGAACGTCTCCCCCAAGGGAATGGCACAGCGGATGACTTCCACCACCCCTCGGGTCTGGATGGACTGGACCTCGCCTCTGCGGCGCCCCAGATCCGAAACCACCTCACCGAGATACTCGGTGGGCGTGATTATATCGCCCTCCGCAACGGGTTCCAGGAGGAGGGTTCCTCCCTCCTCGAGCGCGCGGCGCAAAGCTTGAGTCCCACACGCTTCAAACGCGACTTCAGACGAGTCCGCGGGGTGCGCCCGGCCGCCGTGGACCACGGCCCGCACGTCGGTCACCGGGAACCCCCCCACTGGGCTCGCCCCAAGCCCTCCCTCGATCCCCCGCCGCACCGCGTCCACGAACTCCGGCGGGAGGACCTCTGGTGGGACAGGAGCGCGGAACTCGAACCCCGCCCCCCGCGCCAGGGGCTCAAACCGGACGAGGACCTTCGCGTACTGCCTCCGGCCAGCCAGCACCTGGTCCCACTCCTCGGTGATGTCCACCGGACGGGCCAGCGTCTCCCGGTACGCGACGATCGGCTTCCCCACCCGGTGCGGGACCCCGAACTCCTCCCGGACGCGCCGTAGCTGGACCTCGAGTTGCAGCTCGCCCATCCCCCCCACCAGAATCTGCCGCGTCGCCTCGTCTTCGCGCACCTGGAACGTCGGGTCTTCCTGCGCAATGCGGTCGAGCGCCTCCCGGAGAGGCCCCTCCTCGCGCTCGGAGCGGGGCTCGACGGCGAAGAACACCACCGGGTCGGGAAACGCGATCCGCTCCAGGAGAAGGGGATGCTCCGGATCAGAGAGCGTCTCACCAGTGAACACCGGACCGGAAGCGATCACCCCCACGATGTCCCCTGCCGCGACCTGCGCCAGGCGTTCGCGGTGGTTCGCGTGCAGGCGGAACAGGCGCACCAAGCGCACCTTGCGGCCAGAAGTTGCGTTCAGCACGACCTCGCCCTCTGCCGCGGTCCCGGAGTAGACGCGCGTGTACAGGAGCCGATCGGCATAGGGATCGCTCGCCACCTTGAACACGAGCGCCGCAAACGGCTCATCAACCGAGGCGCGGCGGAATTCTGGATCCCCGCTCGCGGCGAAGCCTTGCACCGGCGGCACGTCCTCCGGGGAGGGGAGGAAATCCACCACCGCGTCCAATACCGGTTGGACTCCCACGTTTTCGAGGACCGCCCCCCCCAGGACGGGCACCCACAGCCGGCCGATCGTCGCCTCCCGAAGCGCAGCGACCATGTCGTCCGGGGCGACGTCGCCATCGGCCAGGTACTGCTCGGCAACGGAATCCGATACCTCAGCTAGCTTTTCCAGGAGGCGTTCCCGCCACTCCGCGGCCTCGCCCTCCACCTCGGGCGGGATGGGCAGGGCCTCAACCGTCCGGCCGAAGTCCGCGGGGTCCCAGCGGAGGGCGGCCCACCGCACGAGGTCCACCATCCCCAAGAGCTGCCCCTCGCGATCCCGCCACGGCACGACGAGCGGCAGCACCGTCGCCCCGAGCTTGTCCACCATGTCCTGCACCGCCCGCGAGAAATCGGAACCCACCCGATCGAGCTTGTTCACGAACGCCAGCCGGGGGACCCGGTACCGATCGGCCTGGCGCCACACTGCCTCGGACTGGGATTCCACGCCCTCAACGCCGGAGAAGAGGACCACTGCCCCATCGAGGACCCGCAGGCTGCGCTCCACCTCCGCCGTGAAGTCCACGTGGCCTGGGGTATCAATGATGTTGATCGCGTGCCCGTTCCACATAACGGTCGTCGCCGCAGCGGTGATGGTGATGCCCCGCTCCCGCTCCTGATCCATCCAGTCCATCTCGGTGGTCCCCTCGTGGACCTCACCCATGCGATGGATCTTCCCCGTGTAATAGAGGATGCGCTCGGTGAGCGTGGTCTTGCCGGCATCGATGTGGGCGATCACGCCGATGTTGCGGATGTTGCGAACGTCGCCCTCCGCCATCAGCGTGCCCCGAGGATGCGGAGGCCGCCTACCAGCGGTAGTGGGCGAACGCCCGGTTCGCCTCGGCCATGCGATGGGCCTCCTGCCTCTTTTGGTAGGCCCCGCCTTCGCCGCGGGCCGCCGCGGAGATCTCGCCCGCCAGCCGCTCGGGCATCGTCCGCTCGGAGCGGGCCCGGGCCGCCTGGACCATCCACCGCAGGGCGAGCATCGTCTGCCGGTGCGCGGGGACCTCAAACGGCACCTGGTACGCCGCTCCCCCCACCCGACGGGAGCGGACCTCGATCTTGGGCATGCAGTTCTGTACAGCCTTGAGGAACGTATCCAGCGCCGGACCTTCCCCCCGACGGTCGAGGAGGTCGAACGCCTCGTACACCGTGCGTCGGGCAAGCGACTTCTTCCCGTCCCACATCACGTAGTTGATGAGTTTCTCCACGAGCTTCGAGCCCTGGCGAACGTCGGCCGCTACGTCCCGACCCGGGATGACGACATCGAATGTGGGCACCTAACCCTCCTTGGGACGGCGCATCCCGTACCGGGACCGGCCCTGGCGGCGGCCCTCCACGCCTGCGGCATCGAGCGCCCCGCGGATGATGTGGTACTTCACGCCGGGGAGGTCCTTCACCCGTCCGCCCCGCACCAGGACGAGGGAGTGCTCCTGGAGGTTGTGCCCCTCGCCGGGGATGTACGCCGTCACCTCGCGCCCGTTGGACAGGCGGACCCGCGCCACCTTCCGCAACGCGGAGTTCGGTTTCTTGGGGGTGCGGGTGAACACGCGCAGGCATACGCCGCGGCGCTGGGGGCAACCGGCGAGAGCCACAGACTTGCTTTTCGACCGTTGCGGCTTCCGTCCATAACGCACAAGTTGATTAAACGTCGGCATGTCTCCTCACCAACAATTCTAGGTTCCCCTCCCTACGGTTTCAACTCCGGGGAGGCAGGAGCGTTTCGGCCAGGGAACCCCGTACCCACGGGGATCCTCTTCCCCACCATCAAACATGGCTTCAGCCCATCCAGGTAGTCGTCCTCTCCGCGCAGGGCAGCATCGGCGAGCACCTTCGTCGTGCGCTCGAACGACGCAGCCGCAAGCCATGACTTGCGGAGGAGGGCCGCCCGGGAGATGCGGAGGAGCTCCCGCTCCCCCTGCGGAATCCGGTACTCAAGGAGGCGCACCGTCTGCGCCTCACCGTGGATCTCGACCCGGGCCTGCCGAACGCCCAGGGCAACTGCCCGGTCGAGGGCCTCGCGGGTGATCGTCTCCCCCGTCTCCGCCACGGTGGCCCCGCCCCGGGTGAGGGGGGCGAGGAGCTTGGCCCCGATCAGATCATCCCGGCCGCGACGGATCGCCTCGTTCTCCTCGGCGAGCCGCCGCACCTCGCGCTGGAAGATCTCCAGCGGGACCACGTCGTTTAAGAGGAAGGTGGATTCGCCCGGATCCACAATCCGCACGTTATTCAGGATCTGCCGGATCACGACCTCGAAGTGCTTATCGTTGATGTCCACCCCTTGGGACTTGTAGACCTTCTGCAGCTCGACGAGGAGGTACTCGCGGGTCTTCTGGACGCCGGCCACCTCCATCAGGTAATGGGGCGGGATCACGCCCTTCGATACCGGTTCGCCGCGCTCGATCTTGTCCCCGACCCGCACGATCGTCCCCTCAGCACACTCCACCTGCGCCCGGTAACGGACACGGACCGTGGCCACCTCGTCCGTCGTCTCCACACGGTCCACCAGCACCACTTCGCCCGGGGGAAGGGTCACCTGGAAGAGTTCCTGGCCCTCCCGCACCGGCGCACCGTGCTCCACCATCGGCAGGAGGTCGGGGGTAATGGGGGCGATCACGGCCCGGCCCTTCCCCGCCACCACCGCCACGGACCGCGGCCCAATGAGGACGGTCCCCGCCGTGTCGGTGCGAAGGACGAGCGGCCGCGACCGGGTGGCGAGCTTCTTGCCCGCCTCGACCTCCTCGCCGTCCTGGACCAGCACCTGTGACCCGTACGGGATCTCGTACGCGCGCGTCTCGCCCCGTTCCCCACGGACGACGACCCGCCTCATCCCGCCCTCCTGCTGGAGCGTGACCCGACCCGAGATCTCGGCAATCGGCGCCTCGATGTGGTACTCCGTGGTCAACGGCTCGCCTTCCTCCACCGTCGCCCGGTGGGCAACCTTGATCTCGGCCTCGGGGGGGACGATGTACATCCTGTCCAGTCCAGCCTCATCAAGCACAGCCAGGTACCGCTCCCCGTCCTCCTCGAACAGGAACGCCCTCCCCTCGATCGGGCTGCACAGGGAACGGAACTTCGCCACGTCCACTTCCTCCCCCTCGGCAACGTGGACGAATATGCGGGGCAGGACGACGGTATGGGGCTCAGACGTGATCTCCACCACCTCGCGGCCGGAGCGGGTCGTCTCGATGTGGGTGATCCGGCCGGAGAGAGGGGCCACGGTGGCGTGGGCCGCCTTCGTCGTCTTGCGCGCCTCAAACAGCTCCTCGGCACGGGGCAGGCCCTGGGTGATGTCCAGCCCCGCCACGCCGCCGGTATGGAAGGTCCGCATCGTGAGCTGGGTGCCCGGCTCGCCGATGGATTGGGCGGCGATGACCCCGGCCGTCGTCCCCAGCTCCACCAGCCGGTGGAATGCGAGGTCGAGGCCGTAGCACATCTGGCACAGCCCTCCCGGAGTCTGGCACAGAGCGGGGGAGCGGATCACGATCCGCGGTCGGACCCGCACTTCGCGAACCCCCACCCCCCGCAGTTCGTCGAGGAGCTCCGGGGAGAGGCCCTCGCTATCCCGCACGAGGAGCACGCCCGTTTCGGGGTGGTAGAGGTCGCCCACCGCCTTGCAGAAACCGATGCGGTCTTCGACCCCCTCCCCACCGAGCGCGAGGGGCACCTCGAGGGTCCCCACCCGCTGCGCGGTCTCCCGATCCAGGATCACCCCGGCCTCAACGAGGATCTCCCCGGTGGCGGGATCCCGGATCGGCTCCGCAGTCACCCGTCCGTAGATCCGATCAGGGATGGCCTCCATCACCTGTCCCTGAGGCGCGAAGTAGAGCGGATCGATCTCCACCCCCTGGCGCGTCCCACAGTCCTGTTCCTTCACGATCGCGTCCACACAGGCGTCCACCAACCGCCGGGTGAGGTACCCCGCGCTCGCGGTGCGCAGCGCGGTGTCGGCCGTGCCCTTCCGCCCTCCGTGCGTGGAAATGAAGTACTCCAAGATCGACAGCCCCTCGCGGAAGTTCGAGATCACGGGCCACTCGAGGACCCGTCCTTGGGGGTCGGCCATCGGCCCCCGCATCCCCGCGATCTGCTTCACCTGGCCGGCCGAGCCACGGGCCCCGGAGGCGACGATGGCATGGACCGGGTTGAACGGCTTCCGCGACAGGTTCGCCATCGTGGCCTTCTCCACCGCATCCACAGTCTCCCGCCACACCCGCGTCACGGCCTGGTAGCGCTGTTCCTCCGTGGCCAGCCCCCGCGCGTACATCTGGTTGATGCGCTCCACCTGCGCCTGGGCCTCCTCCACCAAGGCGGCCTTCTCCGGAGGGATCTCGCAATCCGGCACAGCGATCGTCAGCCCCGAGAGGGTCGCGTAGCGGAACCCCAGGGTCTTCAGCTCATCCAGGACCGCCGCGGTGCGCTCCCAGCCGTAGCGGAGGTAGCACTGCTCGAGCACTGCCCGCACCCGGCGAACATCGAACGTCGCCCCGTAGTCGCGGAGATCAGGGGGGAGAGCTTGGTTCAGGATTGCCCTCCCGAGCGTGGTCTCCACGATCCCCTCGTCGATGCGGATCCGGATTGGGGAGTGGAGGCCGACCGCGCCGTGGTCGTAGGCCTTCAGCGCCTCGTCGACCGAGCGGAACGCTTTCCCCTTCCCCACGCCGTCCGGGTCGAGGATCGTCAGGTAGTAGAACCCGTACACCTGGTCCTGGGTGGGGAGCGCGAGCGGCCGTCCATGGGCCGGGGAGAGGGTGTTCCGCGCGGACAGCATCAGCTCCCACGCCTCCTGGACTGGCTCCTTGCCCAACGGGAGGTGAACGGCCATCTGGTCCCCGTCGAAATCGGCGTTGTAGGAGGGGCAGACGTGGGGGTGGATGTGGATCGCATCCCCATCCACAAGCACCGGCTGGAAGGCCTGGATCGAGAGGCGATGCAGCGTGGGCGCGCGGTTGAGGAGCACCGGGTACTCCCGGATGAGCTGATCGAGGGTGTCCCACACCTCGGGCAGACCGCCAGCGAGCGCCTTGTTCTTGATCTCATCGTAGTCGGCGTAGGGGAGGTTCTCCAGGCGGGCGAGGATGAACGGCTTGAACAGTTCGAGCGCCATCTTCTTCGGGATCCCGCACTGGTGGAGCTTGAGCTCGGGATCAACGACGATCACCGCCCGGCCGGAGTAGTCCACCCGCCGGCCGAGGAGGTTGCGGCGAAGGCGCCCTTGCTTCCCCTGGATCCGCTCGGACAGGGATTTGAGGGGGCGGTTGTCCCGGCCGCGGATCGGGTTGTCCTTTTTCTCGTTGTGGATCAGGGCGTCCACCGCCTCCTGCAGCATCCGCCGCTCGTTGCGGAGGATGATCTCCGGAGCCCCCATCTCGCGGAGCTTCTTCAGGCGGTTGTTGCGGTTGATGATGCGCCGATAGAGGTCGTTCAGGTCGGTGGTCGCGAACTTCCCCCCCTCGAGCTGGATCATCGGCCGCAGGGCGGGAGGGAGCACGGGGATGACCTCGAGCACGAGGTCGCCAGGGTTGTTGCCGGATTGGCGGAGCTGGTCCACCACTTCCAGGCGGTGGAGGATGCGTCGCCTCTCCCCTTGGTTCACCGTGTGATCGAGCTCCTCCCACAGTTCATCGGCGAGCGCGTCCAGGTTCAGCGCCCCCAGCAACCGCTTGATCCCCTCCGCCCCCGTGGCGGCCTCGAACCCGCCCGGGAAGCACCGCTCGTAGGCCCGCGCCTCCAGGGTGGATAGCTCCTGGCCCAACCGCAGGGGGACGTTCTCCCCCACCCGCACCACGAGGTGGGCGAGGTTGTCCACGACTTCCTGGATCGGGGTCCCCTCCACCCCCTCGTACCGGGCGCGCAGCATCTCGAACATCGTCTGCGAGCACAGCTCGCCCGCCGGCCGCTCACAGAGGGTCTCCCCGGCCTCGACCGTATCCCCATCCTCGACGAACACCTCGGCGTCGGACGTCACCGGGTACTCATGGCGGCCGATCACCAGAGCGCGGAACGTCTCCCCGTTGGCGAGCTTCCGCACCTCGACCTGGACCTCCCCACCCTCGTCGGCCACCACCCGCGGCGCCTTGGTGATGAGGTAGGCCTGCTCCACCTGGAACGTGAACGCGGTCGCCAGGATGCGGACCTCCGTCCCGTAGAGCGTCTCCCCCTGCCGCACCTTGGGGGAGCCCGATTGCGTCACAACGAACAGGTCCTCACGGGACGTCTCCGTCTCGTAGTACGCGATCCGCCGCAGGTCCCGCCGCTTGATCCCCAAGAGGCGGGACAGGGGGCTCGCCACCCCCTTCAGATACCAGAAGTGGACCACCGGGCTCGCCAGCCGGATGTGCCCCATGTTCACCCGCCGCACCGCGGAGTCGGTGACGAGGACCCCGCACTTGTCGCACGTGATCCCCTCGTACTTCTTGCCACGGTATTTGCCGCACGTGCACTCGTAGTCGTTCTCCGGACCGAAGATCTCCTCAGCGTAGAGCCCGCCGCGCTCGGGCTTGTGGCTGCGGTAGTTGATGGTCTCGGAGTTCGTCACTTCTCCCCGCGACCAGGAGAGCATCTCCTCGCTCGAGGCCAGCCCTAGCCTGATCCGCCTGATGTCATCCCCGGAAATGGCCACTCGCATCACCTCAAAGGCCGAACAGGCCTACTCCCCATCCGTCGAACCCTCGGACGAAGCGCCCCCCGACCGCGCCCGTCGGTAATCCGTCGTATAGAACCCACTCCCCTTGTACACAACACCGAACCGCGGCAGGAGCCGCGTCACCTCCGATGCGCCGCACCCGGGGCACCGCACGAGGGCCCGATCCTGAACCCCACGCAGCTCGCGAAACTCGGTACCACAACGAGAGCAGCGGTAACGATAAATGGGCATAATCTCTCCTCCTTATTGTTGCGCTCCTGGGGTGTCCCGTCGCACCAACCGGCCAATTATAGGACCAACTAGGACAAGATCAAGGCCGGCGCCGGCCTCCCATCAATGGGAAGCCGCATCTGGTGGGTCTCCGCCTCCCACTCGCACCGGAACCGGACGACCCATGCCGAGGCGTGGGGGAGCCCCGCCACCTCCGCCATCCGCTCCGCGGCGGAAGCGATAATCGCCTCCCGCTCGTCGGGGCTCCTCTCCTGCCATGGGGCACGGACCAACGCCAGGGGCGAGCGCGAGATCGGCACGTAGAGGCGAACATCCGACGGCAGGAACAGGGGTTGGAGGCGGATCTGCTCCTGGGCCGTCCGCGCCACGACGACCTGCGCCTCCCTCCCCAGCGGGTAGAAGTGCTCAAATCGGAGGAGCTGGACAAGATTCTCCGTGAGGGGGACCTCCGCACCCATGTCCCGCAGCCGACGCACGAGCCCCCCGTTGGTGAGGAGGCACTCCCGGCCGCCCAGCCAGGGAACGAGGCCCAACTCCTGGGCCAGCGCGGCGAGCCTCCCCTCCAGGCCATCTCCCGCCGCGAGATCCTGGAACACGCTCCCTTCCACCTTCCCCGTAGCATGGGTTGGAGGCAGGAGGCGGGCGGACAGAGGGCGCAGCACCCGCCCCGCAAGCCCCGCTGCCCGGTCCAGGTTCACGAGCTCCTCCACGCCCAACCCGCCCTTCCCCACCACCTCTCCCGTCACCACGAGGTCGGCATGGAGGCGGCGGACCAGCCGCCCCACCCGAGCCAGGAGGAGGCGCCGACAGGTCCCGCACGGGAAGGAGGGGTCACTACCCCACTGCCCCAGGGCGAGGAAATCCCGCTTCAGTGTGATGCACTGAAACCGTCGCCCTCCCACCGACCGCTGCGCGCGGAGGCCGACCCCCTCCTCGCCCAAGAAGAATGGGGACCGAAAATAGACGAGGCGCAGATGCGTGACCCCGGCTTGTTCCGCCAGGCGTACGGCGACGGTGCTCGCCAAACTCCCCGAGTACAGAGCGACCGCTAGCGTCCGTCCTCCTTGCCCATCATCTAGCGGCGGGGGACCACGAGACCGTACAGGCCGTCCCCGCGGTGAAACAGGACCGCGGGCTGGTCATCGTCAGCCTGGAAGAACACGAGGAACTCCCGCCCACTTCGCTCGAGCTCGCGCACCGCCGCCTCCGGGGTGAGGGGCTCCCGTACGTAGTCATCCACAAGCTCGATCTGCGGGCCCGGCGTGGCCTTGCGCCCCGCGGGCGGCGTATGCCCGGTCTTGCGCGCCACCCGCAGGCGCTCCTTGTACCGCACAAGCTGGCGCTGCATCTTGTCCACCGCTTGGTCGATGGAGGCGTACATGTCGTTCGTCTCCGCCTTGGCCTTGACCACCTTGTGGTTGACGAGGTACCCCATCATCTGCACCCGCTGCAGCGGCCCTTCGACCTCCAAGATGACGTCCAACTTGAGGATCCGATCGAAGTAACGGGAGAGGGCTTCTACCTTCTTCTCGACATATTTAGCGACGGCATCCGAATCCGCAGCATACCGTTCCTCGACGTGCAGCCTCATGACAGGAACTCACCCCCGGGTCTTCCGCATCCTACCACACTTACGGGCGGATCGTCAAGGGGTGTAAGCTAGATCACGTTCAACTGGGGCAAGATCGGCGATCTGCCGACGGAGATAGGCAACCAGCTGCCGCGTCCCCTCCGGGCCGAGGGTCGGGATGAACCCGCGGAACGCCTCGTCCACATACTGACGCACCATCCCCCGGTAGGTGATGCCCCGCGCCAGCCGTTCGCAGGCCACCAGACCGAGGTCGAGCGCGGCCACCGGCGGCTCCACCCGGAGGAGGGCCTCCGGGCAATCCACCCACGCCGCGAGCTCGTCCGTGGTGTAGGCGGTGGGCTCCTCGCGGACGAGGAACCCCACCACCCGCTGCTGGACCGGAGGAAGGCGGCGGAGACGACGGAGCAGTCGGTCCACCCGGATGAGGACCGGCAGGGGAAGGTCCGTGCTCCCCACGATGGTGGGGACATCGGGAACCCGGTCCCACTCCGGGACAGGGGGCACCGCGATCGGCGCCGAACCCTCCGCGGGAGGGCGCGGGGGCACGTCCTGAGCCTGGGCGAGGACCTCGAGGAGCCGGCCCCGTACCTGGCGCAGCTTGGGGGACTCCACGGGGCAAAACGACGGGGTGTACCCGCCGTGGAACGTAGTCCGCAGGCGCACCTTCACCTTGCGGGCCACGGAGCCAGAGAGGAAGATGCATTCGCCGACCCCAAGTTGGGACACGATCTCCTTCGCCTCGGGCTTCCGCCAGGGCAGAAGCTCCCCGTACACGCGCATGTCCGCCTCGTGGACCACCCGGTGGAGGAACAGCATCCCCGCCTGGGTGAGCACATCCTTCTCCACCTTCGCCGAGCGCTGGGAGATCACCACTGCCCCCAGCCCCCGCTTCCGGCCGCGGAGGGCGATGCGGGCGATGACGTCCTTGAGCCGGGTCCGCACCCCCTGCGGGATGAACTCGTGGCACTCCTCGATCCCGATCAGGTATGGGGTCCGCAGCCGGCCCGCCAGCGACCAGAGCCGGGTCAGGTAATCGAAGATCACCGCCTCCCGCTCCCCGCCGAGCATGTCGGACACATCGAGGATCACCGGGACCCCCTCGTGGAGGGACAGGTTCGCCACCTCGCCCACAGTGGCCATGCTCAGCTCCACATCAGCATGGTCGCCGCCCCCGACGACGAGGACCTCGTACTTCTCCTTGAGGCCGAAGTACTCGCCGTCGATATCGATGAGGGACAGCGGGTAATGGGCTTCGAGGAGCTCCTCGAAGATCACCCCCGCGGTGTTGGACTTGCCGGAACCGCGGATGCCGAGGATCGCCACGCACTGGCCGACGACCTCTTCGAGGGGGACAGTCAACTCCGGGCCAAGGTTGAGGACGCTCATCGCGGCCCACGGTACCGGGGTAGCCCTGTCCCAGCGAGGGGAGATGCGAGCGCCCGAGGGGACATGCGGGGCGAACCCGGACTTACCTCTGACCTCGCACCAGCTCAGCGGCGTAGCCCAGCGCCTCGTCCCGCGTCGCGATCTCGCCGGAGAGGATCCGTTCCTGGACAAGATCCAGGATCTCCCCCAGCTGGGGCCCGGGGGGAAGGCCCAGCGCGAGGAGATCGTCCCCGGTGAAGAGCTCGCGGGCGTAGCGGATCCCGCGAACCCGGCGGAGGTGCACGAGCAACCCTACCGCGCGCGCGAGGAGGGGGTGCCAGGCGCGCGAGCGGTGGGCGCTCGCCTCGCCGTCGCACACCACGAGCCGGAGGAGGTCAGCGAACAGGGGGTAGCGCCGCGGCAGGTCCCCGCTGGGCGCTCGCTCGTCCTCCCCCACCCCCAGCAGGCGGACCTGTTTACCGAGCCCCATCTCCGGGAGGCGCGCCACCCGCATGTGCTCCCGCACGAGGTGGGCCACCCACTCCACATCCCGCTTCGGAAGCCGCAACCGCGTCAAGGCCTGGGTGGCGATGTCCGCCCCGATCCCGCAGTGCCCGCCCATGTTCTCCCCCCCCGACCGCGCCAGCGCGACGGGCTTCCCCACATCGTGGTAGAGCACGGCCAACTTGAGGCGGGGATCGTCCCATAGGCCATCCGCCACGCGCAGGGCGATCACGGTGTGGGTGAACACATCGCCCTCCGGGTGGTACGCCTCGGGCTGGGGCACGCCCCGCAGGGCCGCGATCTCAGGGAGGATGGGCTCAAGCAGGCCCAGATCGTCGAGGAGGAGGATCCCCTCCCCCGAACGGGGGGTGGCGAGGATGCGGAGGAGCTCGTCGCGGATCCGTTCCCAGGATACGGACGTGATCCGCGGGGCATGGGTCCGGATCGCGGCCGCGGTATCCCCCTCGATCGTGAACCCGAGTTGGCACGCGAACCGCACCGCACGCAGCATCCGCAGGCGGTCCTCCGCGAACCGCGCCGCCGGGTCGCCGATCGCCCGCACGATGCCCGCCGCGAGGTCGGGGATCCCTCCCACCCAATCCAGAACCTCCCCCTCCACCGTGGCGACGAGGCCGTTCACGGTGAAGTCCCGGCGCTGCACGTCCTGTTCAAGGGTCCCCCACTCGACGCGGTCGGGCCGCCGTCCATCGCTGTACCCATCTTCGGTGCGGAACGTGGCCACCTCGTACTGCTGCCCCCCGCGGGGCGCCACGAGAACGACGACGCCGAAGCTCTGACCCACGGAGAGAACGTGCCAGTCAGCAAAAAGCTTCTGGACCTCCTCCGGCGAGGCCGAGGTGGCGATGTCCACGTCCTGGGCCACGAACTCCTCCCCGCGCTGCGCGGCGAGGAGCGCGTCGCGCACAACGCCCCCCACGAGGACCACCGTGTGCCCGGCGGCCTCCAGGCGGCGAAGGATCTCCTCCGCAAACGGGTGGTCGGCAAGCAGACAATCCATCCGCAGCCGCATGCCAGATTATCGCTGGTTGCAGCGGGGGAGCACCAGGGCTAGGATTCGCGCGAAGGGGGCGGTCATGGAACACGAACTCATGCGAGGGGCACGGGAACGCATGGTGCGGACCCTGGATGTACTACAAGCCGAACTCACCAAGATCCACACCGGACGAGCCAATCCCGCGCTCGTGGAGGACGTGACGGTTGACTACTACGGGACCCCCACCCCGCTCAAGCACGTGGCGCACATCGTGGCCCCTGATCCTGATCTCATCACGATCCGCCCGTTCGACCGCACCCAGATCCCCGCGCTCGAGAAGGCCGTCCTCGCCGCCGGCCTTGGCCTCAACCCACAGAACGATGGTCAGGTGATCCGGATCAAGATCCCCCGCCTGTCCGAGGAGCGCCGCGCCGAGCTCGTGAAGATCGTCGGGAAAAGGGCCGAGGAGGCGAAGGTCGCCCTCCGCAACGTGCGCCGCGAGGTGCGGGAGAAGCTCGAGGCCGAGAAGAAAGACGGCCGGCTGGCAGAGGACGACCATCATCGGTTGCAGAAGGCCCTCGACGATCTCACGACCGAGTACGTGAAGAGGGTGGACGACCTGGTGGAGAAGAAGGCGCAGGAGATGCGCACCCTGTGACGGACTGGCGGTAGCCCGGCCCCCGGCAGGGGGTGGACCTGATGCTCCGGTACGACATCGGCCGCCGCACGGTGGCAGAGGGGAGTGACGGTTTCTACAATCGCCGCCCATGCGTGACGTGACACGGATCCTCCGGTGGGCAGCGCCCGGCCTCGTGGCCGTCCTCCTCGTCTCCTGCGCCCGTCCGGGGGAAGACGAAGGCGTCCCGTGCACGATCTCCCTGCGGCCGGGAGAGGAGATCCAGGCCGCGCTCGACCTCGCCCCACCGGGAGCGGTGATCTGCCTTGAGGCCGGCACGTGGACGGAGAGCCTCCGGGTGACGAAGCCCGTCACCCTCCGCGGGGCGGGGCCCACGAAGACCATCATCCGCAGTGGCCGACTGGGCCATCCCGCCCTCACAATCGAGGGCCCCCTCGCGGGAGAGGGGCCTGTCGTCATCGTCGGGATCAAGTTCAGCGAGGCAAGCGGGGCCGCTGGCCTCCTCGTGACCGGGGAGGCCACGGTGGAGGTCGAGCGCTCCGCCTTCTCCGAAAACCGCGGGCCAGGGGTCGCACTCCACGATGGGGCGTTGGCCTCGATCCACAACTCCACGATCCGCGCCAACATCGGGTATGGGGTGCACGTCCAAGGCCAGGCCCAGGCAACCCTGGACGCAGTCACGATCGCGGACAACCGCTCGAGCGGGGTTTGGCTCGCCGACGCGGCCCGGCTCGTCCTCACTCAGTCCACCGTGACCCGCTGCGAAGGTCATGGCCTGTGGATCCGCGACGAGAGCCACCTCACCGCAACCGGGTCCACAATTTCGTCCTGCGAGGGCTACGGGCTGTGGGTCCGCGACCAGGCCTCCGCCGACCTGACCGGGTGCACGATCGCCGGGCACCGCGACGCCGGGGTGTGGGCGGAGGATGCGGCGGAGGTGGCCCTCACCTCGTCCACGGTCGAGGGGACGTGGGACGGCATTGTAGCCCGCGAAGCGTCCTCCCTTCGCCTCGTCGGCTGCACCGTCTCCCGCGTCCGGTGGGATGGGATCAAACTCCAAGGAACAGCGGTGGGGTCCATCGTCGCGTCCACCATCTCCGGAGGGCGGGGAGCGGGAATCTCCGTGCGCGGCGCGGCCCACGCGGAGATCCGCGACAACCGGATCGAGGGGTGGACCGCCCAGGGAATCCTGTCCCTATCCCGCGTTCCTCCATCGGGGGAGGGAAACCGGATGCAGGGGAACGGGGTGGACCTCGTGGGGAACCTCCCCGGCTCGTTACGGGCGCCCCTTGTTGCGGCGTCCCGGGAGGAAGTCCGTTTCCCCAGCCGCGACTACGCCACGATCCAAGAGGCGGTCGACGCGCTCCTCCCCGGAGGGAAGCTCGTCCTCACCGAGGGCATCTACCCGGCGGGGATCACGCTCGGGAAGCCGATCCGCATCGAAGCGGAGGGGATCGTCCTCCTCACCGCGAAGTCCACCCGCGAGTCGGCGGTGGTGTCCCTCGTCGGCGGGACCGACCTCGTCCTAACGGGGGTGGCTGTGGGCTACGGATCGGAGGGGCTGGTGATGGATGCCGACGCCCGCGCCGTCGTCACCGACTGCGTCCTGTCCGACAACCTGCGCGGGATCCACGCGGTGGGGGACACGGCCCTCGAGCTCCTGCGGTGCCGACTGTCCCGCAACGAACAGGGCGGGATGTGGCTAGGGGAACGGGCCACCGCCACCGTGCGCGAGACCGTGTTCACCCAAAACGAAGTGTGGGGGATCGGCCTTGGGGAGACGGCCGTGGCCGTGATCATGGACTGCCTCATCACCGAGAGCGGCGGGAGCGGGGGCATCACCCTTCGCGATTCCGCCCAGGCCGAGATCGCGGGGAACTCCATCGTCGGGAGCAAGGGGGCAGGGATCGCCCTGTACCACGGATACTGCATTGGAGCAGGGTACGTCTTCACCGGACGCGTCTGCGGCGGGGCCAACACCATCCGCGACAACGCCAAGGGGGACGTTTGTCCGGCCGACCTCGCGTTCCTCGGTGGGGAATGGGGTGAGCTCGACTGGCGAACGGTGGATTGAGGCGGGTCAGGGTTTGAGGCGGACGAAACGGAGCTTCCCCGCCCGGAGGACCGCTCCCGTCCGCACCACGACCCGGTCGCGCGGAGAGGAGATCTTGTCCCCATTGAGCTCCACTGCCCCCCCCTCCACGAGTCGCCGCGCCGCGGACCGCGACGAGACCAGCCCCGCCGCGATGACGAGGTCCACGATGTTCGCCGTGCCGTCGGCATCGAGCAGGTCCCCCACCGCGACCTCCGGCATCTCCTCCGGCGGCTGCTCCTCCTCGAACACCCGCTCGAAGTGTTCCTTCCCCCGCCGCGCCCCGTCCTCGCCGTGCAGCCACGCGACGAGGGTCGCGGCGAGCCTCTTCTTCGCCTCCTTCGGGTGCAACGAGGCGACCTCCTCCCAGGGGATATCGGTCAGGAGCTGGTAGTACTGGGGCATGAGCTCGTCGGGGAGCGACATGATCTTCCCGAACTGCTCCTCCGGCTCTTCCCCGACCCCGATGTAGTTCCCGCGGGACTGGGACATGGCGAACGTGCCATCGGTCCCGAGGAGGAGGGGCATCGTGAGGATGACCTGCGGAGCCTGGCCGTAGGCCTCCTGAATATCGCGGCCGATGAGGAGGTTGAACCTCTGATCGGATCCACCGAGCTCGACGTCGGCCCGCACCACCACCGAGTCGTAGGCCTGGGCAAGAGGGTAGAGGAACTCCATGATCGTGATCGCTGAGCCTTCGCGGAACCGGCGCTGAAAATCCTCCCGCTCCAGCATCCGCGCCACCGTGTACCGGGCGGTGAGCCCGATCACCTGGGCCAGGGTCAACTTCTCCAACCATTCCGAGTTGTAGCGGACCTCCGCCTGCCGGGGATCGAGAATCCGGAACGCCTGCTCCCGGTAGGTGCGCATGTTGCGCTCGATCTCCTCCGGCGACATCGGCTCCCGCGTCTTGGACTTCCCCGACGGATCGCCGATGCGGCGGGTGAAGTCCCCCACCACGAGGACCGCGGTATGCCCCAACTCCTGGAACTCCCTCAGTTTCCGCAGTACGACAGCGTGCCCGAACGTGAGCTGAGAGGCGGACGGGTCAATGCCGAGCTTGACCCGCAGGGGCCTCCCCTGGCGGAGCGACCATTCGATCTTCCGGGCCAGTTCGTCTCGAGGAAGAAGGGTTTCCGCGTTCCGCTCCATCACCGCCAGCTGTCGTTCCACTTCAGTCCGTAGGTCCATCCTCACCCTTCCTTGCCTGTCCCCGCGCCGATGGAGGTCACACCACCACCGCCGACACCACCCGGTCCTCGGGCTCAACCTGGATCAGGCGCACCCCCCGCGCATAGCGGGAGAACGTGCTCACCTGGGCCGCGGGGAACCGGATCACCTTCCCCCCCGCCGTGGACAGCGCCACCTCGTCGTCTTCGGCGACGAGGATCGCCGTGACGAGCGGCCCGCCATGATCGTCGAGCTTGATCCCGATGACCCCTCGTCCGCCACGGCCCTGGATGGGGAGATCGGGTACCTCCACGCGCTTCCCCTGCCCCATCTCCGTCACGAAGAGGAGCCGCTTCTCCGTCTCAGCGGGGGGAAGCCACACCATCCCCACCACGCGGTCCCCCGCGGCGAGGCGGATCCCAATCACGCCCTTCGACGGCCGCCGCGTGACGCGCACCTGCTCTTCCGGGAAGCGAATCACGTGCCCGCCTGCCGTGGCGAGGACCATCTGCCCTTTCCCATGGGTGATCGCCACGTCCACGAGGCGGTCCTCATCGGGGATCGAGTGGGCGAGGATCCCCTTCGTGTGAGCGTTGGCGTAATCGGAGAGGGCGTTACGGTTCACGATCCCCTGGCGGGTGGCGAGCAGGGCGTATCCCCCGTCATAGCCGTCCACGGGGAGCACGGCGCGGATCTCCTCGTCCAGGCCCATCTCCAGAAACTGGCGCAGGTTCTTCCCCACCGAGTCGCGGTCGCCCGGCTCGAGGCGCCCGAGGGGGAGCTTGAACACGCGGCCGCGGTCGGTGAACACGAGGAGGTCCTGGTGGGTGTGGGCGGTGACCATCGTCCGCAGGTAGTCCCCCTCCTTGGGGCGGATCCCGATCACGCCCTTCCCGCCCCGCCCCTGGGCGCGGTATGCCTCGCAGCCAGTGGTGTTCACGTATCCCTTGCTCGTCACGCACAGGATCACGTCCAGCCGCGGGGCATCGAGGGCGGCGAGCTCGACTGCCTCCGACGACTCAACGATCGTCGTCCTCCGCCCGTCCCCATACTGGCGGGCGATCTCGCCTAGCTCGTCGCGGATGAGGGCGTCCAGCCGACCGGGATCGCCAAGCACGGCCTCGTATTCCCTGATCTTCGTCCCGAGCTCGGTCAGCTCCTCCTCGACCTTGCGCCGTTCGAGCTTCGTGAGCTGGGAGAGGCGCATCTTGAGGACAGCATCCGCCTGCTTGGGGGAGAGGCCGATCTCGGCGGCGAGGAGGGCCTCCGCCTCCGCCGGTTCGGACGCGCTGCGGATGATCTCGATCACCTGGTCGAGGTTCTCCAGGGCGAGCTTGAACCCGGCGAGGAGGTGGGCCCGTTCCTGGGCGACCCGGAGGCGGTGTTCGGTCCGCCGCCGCACCGTCGTCCGCCGAAAGGAGAGGAACGCCTTCAGGATCTCGGGGAGGGAGAGCGTGCGCGGGCTCCCATCTTGGATGACGAGGAAGTGGCAGGAGAACGTGCGCTCGAGCGGGGTCAGCTTGAGCAAGCGCGGCAGGATCCGGTGCCCATCCACCCCCCGCTTGAGCTCGATCACGACCCGCAGCCCCTCCCGGTCCGACTCATCGCGGAGGTCCGCGATGCCCTCGATGTCCCCATCCTTGACCTTGGCTGCGATGTTCTCCAGGATAGTGGATTTGCGCACCTGGTACGGGATCTCCGTGATCACGATCCGCTCGTCCTCCACAAACGCCCGCGCGCGGAGGGTGAGCCTCCCCTCGCCGGTCTCGTAGGCAGCGCGGATCCCATCCCGACCGACGATGATCCCCCCCGTCGGGAAGTCCGGCCCCGGGAGGAGGGGGAGGAGCTCGTCCACCGTGGCATCGGGATGGTCGAGGACGTACAGCGTGGCCGCGATCAGCTCCCCCAGGTTGTGGGGCGGGATCTGGGTCGTCATCCCGACCGAGATCCCCCACGCCCCATTGGCCAAAAGGTGCGGGAACCGAGCGGGGAGGACCTCCGGCTCCTCGAGCGAGCCATCGAAGTTGGGGAGGAAGTCCACCGTCTCCTCATCGAGCTCGTCGAGGAACTCCCGGGCGATCGGGGCGAGGCGCGCCTCCGTGTACCGCATCGCCGCCGGCTCGTCCCCGTCCACCGATCCGAAGTTCCCCTGCCCGTCCACGAGCGGATAGCGGGTGGAGAAGTCCTGGGCGAGGCCGACCATCGCCTCGTAGACGGCCATGTCCCCATGGGGGTGGAACTTCCCCATCACCTCCCCCACAATGCGCGCCGCCTTGCGGGGGGGCTTGCCCGGCATGAGCCCGAGCTCCCTGAATCCATAGAGAATCCGGCGTTGTACCGGCTTCAGACCGTCACGGACGTCGGGGACGGCGCGTGCACGGATGACGGAGACAGCGTAGTCAATGTACGACTGCTCCATCTCGTCTTCAATGAATGCGGTCTCAATCCGTTCCGGCATGGGGACGTTGAAATTCTACGCCCGGGGAACGCTCCTCACAACCCAAGCCGTAACTGGACGCGGGCAGGGATCACCTGGGGACGGGCCCGCCCGGGAGAGCTGATGCGGTAGATACCGCATAGACCTCGTTCGGGCGGACAAAACTGGCGAGGAACCTCCCGCTCGTGATGCGCTGCGAGCTATAGGCCTGAATCGCCCGGAGCTTGAGCCCGATCAGCTCCTCCGTGAGCTCGTGGCTCCTCCACTCCCACGGGTCGAGGGCGGTGGGGACCGTCAGCGCGAGATCCATGGCCAGCCGCCGTGGGGCAGGCCAGCTCGGGGCGTGGACGAGGTACAGCCGCAGCTCGGGATCGTCCTTCACCTCCCCGCGGAGCAGGGCGATCAGCGTAAGCTGCGCCGCCGCCCGGTGATCGGGGTGGCCATCCTCGGGGTGGGGAAGGTAGATCACGGTCGGGGAGAACAGGTCCAGAATCGTAGCCAGATCCGCCACGAGGTCCTCCCCACAGTACATCGCGGTCAGGCTGAAGCTGTTGCGGTAGAACGGGTAATTGGCTTGGGTGTAGGGGCTTGGGTACGGGTTCTCCCTCTCCCAGTTCTCGGTTCCGAGCGCCGTCAGTCCCTGGTCCGGGTACCCGAGGAAGATCGCCGCGCTCTTGGGCACGCCGAGGACCCTCAGGGCGGCCGCCGCCTCCTTCTGCCGCCGGTACCCCAGGGCGCGGTAGTCCTCGGCCCGCCGCAACGGGTTCAAGGTGAACACCTGCTTGGCGGCCCGGTTCGCGTCGCCGTTCGTGACGAACACGACCAGGACCTGGTGGCCCTCCTCCGTGAGGTGGGCGATCGTCCCCCCCAACGCCAGGAGCTCATCGTCCGGGTGGGGGGCGATCACGAGCACCCGCTCCACGCCCGGGAGCGGCGCCGGGACCTCGACCCGCGGCGGCGGAGGGACCCACCACAGGAACAGGTTGAGGAATGGATGGGGTACGTCGGGGATGACCCCCAACGCCACGGGGAGGAGGAAGACCCCCACAATCCACATCCGCTGTGCCCTGCGCTGCCTCTTCTTCACGGGACCCTCGCCCCGTTTATACCCCATCCTTCTCCCCAGCGGGAGGGGCGGCCGGTATGATCGGAGCCATGGCGCGGGCGATCGGGGTGGACATCGGGGGCACCCGGACCCGGGTTGCGGCGGTGGAGGAGGAACGAATCGTCGCCCGGCGGGCGTTCCCCACGCGCGGGATCGAAGAGGTGCGGGAGGCGATCCGAGAGGTCCTCGCCGCCGCGGGCTGGGCCCGCCCCGCCACGATCGGGGTCGGGGCCCCCGCCCCGATGGACATGCGGGAGGGGAGGATCCTCGGATGCCCCAACCTCCCGCACTGGAACGGGGTCGAGGTGACGAAGGAACTTGAGCGCGCCTTCGCCTGCCCGGTATACCTCGCCAACGACGCCACCTGCGCGGCGATCGGGGAGCTCGCGTTCGGCCACCGTCGCCGCGACTTCGTGTACCTCACCTGGTCCACCGGCATCGGGGGCGGGATCGTGTCCGGCGGCCGCGTGGTGTGGGGAGCGACCGGCCAGGCGGGGGAGATCGGGCACATCGTGCTCCGCCCCGACGGCCCACCGTGCGGGTGCGGGAAGAAGGGGTGCCTGGAGGCCCTGGCGGGGGGGGCGAGCTTAGCCCGCCGCGGGTCCGAGGCCCTGGGGGAGGCCCTCTCCGCCCGCGAGGTGGTGGAGCGCGCCCAGCGCGGGGATCCCCGTGCCCATGCCCTCGTCGCCGACGCGTGTCGGGCGTTGGGGCAGGGGATCGCAATCCTGTGGGAGATCCTCGAGCCAGAGCTCATCGTCCTCGGGGGCGGCCTCACCGGGTCGTGGGGGTTCCTCGGCCCCCAGGTCCTCGCTTCGGTCGGGACGATGGCCCGCGGATCGCCACAGCTCGAGCTCACCCCACTCGGGGACGATGCGGGCCTCCTCGGTGCCGCCGCCCTCCCCGACTACGTCCCCCCCCAGTGGGGCCCGCGCTAGCTCAGGGGTCCGTCCCGAGCGTGTACCGGATCTCGACGCTGACCTTCTCCAGCGCACGCCCGGAGAAAGAGGCCACCACCGTCCCCAGCCACGGAGCCTCGGTCGCGGTCAGGGTGAGGCTCCCCGATGGCGACCCCTCCCCGCGGACCGTGAGCCGGAGCTGGAGGCGCACGCCCTCTCTCCCGAGCCCGATGGTGACCGTCTGCAACGCCGGGCGAAGGGAGAGGTAGGTCTGGATCGACAACTCCGGGGGGCCGGATCCCAACTCGAGGCCCGTCCCCGCATCGGAGAGGGAGAGGGTGGCCCACATCGGCCCCGTGAGGCCGAGCCGGAGCTCGGCATGGGGGCTCCCTCCTGGCCAGGCCGCGTTCCCGCTCACCTCGACCCACCACGGATCGGCATCGAGCCGGCCGAACGCCCACCCCGCGGCGGTCAGGAACCGACCACCGAGGAGATCCACCGTGGTCGCCTTCCCCCCCACCTGAGCGGAGACGAGGCCGAGGTCCGCCTGGGTCACGGCCTTCCACGAGCCCGTGGCGGAGGCATCCACCCGGCCGCTCGCGAGCCCCACCGCCTCGACCCCGCCCGACCATCTGCCCCCCACCATGGACGCCCCGACCTGGGCCCGGCGGAGGCAGCCGCAGAGGAGGTCCCCTTCGATGCGCCCCGACAGCTGGACCGGAGATCCACCGCTCGAGAGCTGGACCCACCCGATCCCGCTCGCCCGGTCCCCCACCTCAAACTGGGTTCCGACCTCTCCTCCCCATGCGAGCGCTCCCGCGCCCACCACCGCCACCACGAACAGGATCCGCCTCATCGTCCCTCCAACGCCGCGGCGACCGCGGCCACAGATCGCTTCACGGCCGGGGTGCGGAACGGCACCGCCGCCCCGTCGAGCTTGACGAGCGTTGCCCCGTCCTCGCGCACGAGGGCGAGGAAGTACTGCTGCTCAAACCCTTCGTCGGTAGCGAACGCGCGGAGGAGGGCCGCGCCGCGGGGAGAGAGGTAGACCTCCTTGATCACGAACGCCCCGCCGGGCCAGGCCTCCTTCAGCCCACCGAGGCGCGCGAGCGCGTCCCCCGAAACCGACCGGTGAACCCGCACATGGGGCATCATCCCCTCCGCGATGCGCAGTGTACTCCCTTTCCGTCCCCGTTCCGCCCGGAGGTGCCAGATCGCGCGGCCCGCCCGGCGCCACTTGGCCTCGTAGCGCGTGCCCGGACCGGTGGCGGCCACTTCCTCGGGCCCCGCGACGCGGAACCCCACCGCGGCGAGGTCCCCCGCCGCGTCCTCGGCATAGTGCCGGACGTCCGTGGTCAGCTCGAACCCCCCCGCGGGCCGGAGGATGGCGGCCAGGGTCCGGGCGAAGCCCTCATCCATCACCCGCCGTTCGGCGTGGCTCCGCTTCGGCCATGGGCAGGGGAAATGGAGGACCACCCGCTCCACGCTCTCGTCCGGGAAGAGCTCCCGCAGCCCGAACCGGCCATCCACCCGCGCCAGGCGGACGTGCTCCGCCCCCGCCCGCGCCAGCTTCCGCCCCGCCTTGACGACGCAGGTGAGGCTCGTCTCGAACCCGACCCAGTTCAGCTCCGGATGCGCGTGGGCGGCTTCACAGAGGAACTCCCCGTTCCCGAACCCGATTTCTACCGCAAGCTGGGCCGACCGGGCGAAGAGGAGGCCCCATTCCGGGGGGAGCTCCTCCCACAGCTCGGGGTGGACCAGGTACCGTGCGAACTCCACGCCCTAAGCATACACCCCAGTCGGGTCCGGAGGGGGAACGGAGGAACCCTTCGTCCGCCGGGGCTCGTCCCGGCGCCGCAGGACCTGCCCGACCGCCGATCGGCTACCGTCCGGGCTTGCAGGGCTCCAGCCGCGTCGCCGCGCCCGAGGCGACGAGCTCCTTCCCCTGCTCGGCGAGCTTGTACTTCTGCACCTTCCCCGACGCGGTCATCGGGAACTCCTGCCCTACGACCACGTACCGCGGCACCTTGAACGCCGCAATCTGGCGGGCGCAGAAGTCCACAACCTCCTGGGGATCGAGGGTATGTCCCTCACGAGGGATGAGGAACGCCATCCCCACCTCCCCCATCACCCGGTCCGGGACCCCGACCACGGACACATTCTGCACGCCGGGGTGGGTGAACAGGACCTCCTCCACCTCCGCCGGGTAGACGTTGAACCCGCCTACGATGTACATGTCCTTCTTCCGGCCCACGATCCGCACGTACCCTTCCTCGTCGAGGGTCGCGAGGTCACCGGAGTAGAGCCACCCCTCGTCGTCAATCACCTGGCGCGTCGCCTCGGGGTTCTTCCAGTAGCCGAGCATCACGTTGTACCCCCGGCAGGCGAGCTCCCCCGTCTCGCCGAGGGGGACCTCCTGCCGCGCGTCGTCCACGACCTTCACCTCGATCCCGGGGAGGGCCTTCCCCACGGTCTCCACCCGCTTGTCCAATGGATCGTCGAACCGGGTCATCGTGATCACGGGCGAGGCCTCGGTGAGCCCGTAGCAGATGCACACGTTGCAGCCGAGGTCGTCCATCGTCCCCCGCATCACCTCCGCCGGGCACGGGGCACCGGCCATGATCCCCGTACGCAGGCTCCCTACGTCGTAGGGCCGACCGGCGGCGGCCGCCTTGCGCTGCTCCTCGAGTTCAAGGACGAACATCGTCGGCACCCCATACAGGACGCTCACCCGGTGCTTCTGAACAAGATCGAGGGCCGCATCGGCCTTGAACACGGGCATCGGGACGATCCCCGCCCCCCACGTCACCGCCCCCAGGATCCCCATCACGCACCCGAAGCAGTGGAAGAACGGGACGGGGAGGAGGAAGATGTCCTCCTCCGTTGCGCGGAGCACTTCCGTGATCTGGCGCGCGTTCTCGGCCATGTTCACGTGGGAGAGCATCGCCCCCTTGGGGTGGCCGGTCGTGCCCGAGGTGTAGAGGATGAACACGCAATCGTTCGGGTCAATCGCATCCCCACGGCGCGCGACCTCGGCCTGGGCAGTGCGGTCCCCGCCGCGGGCGAGGACGTCGGCGTACGGTCGAAGCCCGGGGGCCTCTCCGCCCACGGTGATCGCCTCCCGCAGAAGGGGGAGGTTCGGCCGGACCTCGGCGAGCATCGCCGCATAGTCGATCCCGAGGAACCCCTGGGACATGAACACCGCCTTCGCCTCCGCGTTCCCGAGGATGTACTCCACCTCGTGGGTCTTGTAGCGGGTATTCATGGGCACAACCACGGCCCCCGCCTTGGCGATCGCGAAGTAGGCCGCGATCCACTCCGGGATGTTCGACATCCAGATCCCGACCTTGTCGCCGGGCTCAATCCCCAACGCTACCAACCCGGCGGCGAGGCGATCCACCTCCCGAACGAGGTCACGGTAGGAGATCGTTTTCCCCTCGTAGAACAGGGCCGGCCGAGTGGGGAACCGGTGGGCGGTCGCGTCGAGCACTTGGGATAGCGTGCGCATCCATCCTCCTTGAGCGCCCCGAAGTGTAGGGGAGGTCCGTGGGCGGCGCCACCCCTCGGAGGCGGGCGGCTTAGAATCGGGCTGTGACCGCGACCGAACGGACGAACGCTCCTCCCCCCGATCCGCTGCAGAGGTTCAGCCCGCTCATCGGGGACTGGTTCCGGACCGAGCTCGGGGCGCCGACCCCCGCCCAGGAGCTCGGCTGGCCGCCCATCGCCGCTGGGTCCCACACCCTCCTCCTCGCCCCGACCGGGTCGGGGAAGACCCTCGCCGCGTTCCTGTGGACGCTCGACCGCCTCCTCACCCAGCCGCCCGCGCTTCCCGGGGTCCACACCCTGTACCTCTCGCCCCTGAAGGCCCTCGGCTACGATATCGAGCGGAACCTCCAGGGGCCCCTCGCGGGGATCCAGGCCCTCGCCCGAGCGCGCGGGATCGCGCTCCCCGAGGTCCGGGTCGGGGTCCGCACCGGGGACACCCCGCCGTCGGAGCGACAGCGCCTCGTCCGGAGGCCGCCCCACATCCTCATCACGACCCCGGAGTCGCTCCACCTCATGCTCACCTCGCCCCGGGCCCGGGAGACACTTGCCGGGGTGAGGACCGTGATCGTGGATGAGATCCACGCCGTGGCGGAGACGAAGCGGGGGACGTTCCTCTCCCTCCTCCTCGAACGGCTGGAGGCCCTCGTCCGCAGCTCTTCCGAGGGAGAACCGGGGACCGGCGGGCGGTCGTTCCAGCGGATCGGGCTGTCGGCAACGATCCGGCCGCTTGCGGCGGTGGCGCGTTTCCTGGGCGGGTTCGGGGACGACGGCCGGGAGAGGCCGGTCCAGATCGTGGACGCCGGCCTGCGGAAGGGCCTTGACCTCTTGGTCCTGGCGCCGGTCCCGGACCTGACGGCCCTCCCCGTGGGCTCGATCTGGCCCTCAATCTATGCCCGGCTGCACGAGCTCATCCTCTCCCATCGGGCGACGATCGTGTTCGTCAACAACCGCCGCACCGCGGAGCGGGTCGCGGCCGAGGTGAACGAACTGGCGGGGTACGAGCTCGTCCAGGTGCACCACGGCTCGGTGGCCAAGGAGCGGCGGCGGGAGATTGAGGAGAAGCTGAAGGCGGGGGAGATCCCGGCCATTGTGGCCACAGCGAGCCTCGAGCTGGGGATTGACATGGGGGTGGTGGACCAGGTCGTGCAGGTGGAATCGCCCCACAGCGTGGCGCGAGGGCTGCAGCGGGTGGGGCGGGCCGGCCACCTCTACCGCGCCCCGTCGCGGGGGAGGCTCCTCCCCAAGACGCGGGCCGACCTCCTGGAGATGGCGGCCCTCGCCCGGGCCATGCGCGCGGGCGACCTCGCTCCCCTCCACATCCCCCGGGGGCCCCTGGACATCCTCGCCCAGCAGGTGGTGGCCATCGTCGCCGGAGGGGGGATCCCAACGGACGACCTGTTCCGGATCGTCCGCCGCGCGGGCCCGTTCTCCGATTTGCCCCGGGACGCGTTCAATTCGGTATTGGCGATGCTCGCCGAGCCCGGGCTGTGGTCGGTGCGGCCGCGGATCGCCTGGGACCGGGTCAACGATGCCCTCCTCCCCCTCCCCGGCAGCCAGCGCCTCGCCGTGACCTCGGGGGGGGCGATCCCCGATACCGGCCAATACGGGGTGTACACCCCAGGAGGGGACCGGATCGGGGAGCTCGACGAGGAATTTGTGTACGAGGCGCGGGTGGGGGAGGTGGTCGTCCTTGGCCTGAACCGGTGGCGGATCCTCGACATCACCCCCGACCGGGTCGTGGTCACGGCGGGGGACGGGCCGGCCAAGATCCCGTTCTGGCGCGGCGAGGCCTACGGCCGGGACCTCCACCTTGGCCAGGCGGTGGGGAGCCTCTCCCGGGAGATCGAGGCGCGGCTCGGCGACCCGGACCTCATCCCGTGGCTAGGGGAGACCTGCGCCCTCGATCCCGCCGCGGCCGAGAACACCGCGCGCTACATCGCCGACCAGCGAGAGCGGGGGATCGTCCCCACCGATCGCCGCCTCGTCGTCGAGGGGTTCCCCGACGAGGGAGGAGGAATGCGCCTCGCCGTCCTCACCCCGTACGGGAAGCAGTTCCACCTCGCGTTGCGCCTCGCCCTCCTCGCCCGGTTCCGGGACGAGGTGGGGCTCGAGCCGGCCTCCCTCCATAGCGACTCGGGGATCCTGTTCCGGCTGACCCAGGTCCCGTTCGAGCGGGCGGTCGAGATCATCCGGGGGCTCCGCGGGGACGAGGTGGAACGCCTCCTCCTCGCCGAGCTCGCCCGCTCGCCCCTGTTCGGCCTCCGGTTCCGGGAGAACGCGGGCCGGGCCCTCCTCCTCCCCCGCGATCGGCCGGGGAGGCGGAGCTCGTTCTGGCTCAGGCGGCTCGCGGCGCGCGACCTCCTCGAAGCGGCCCGGGCCCAGCCCGGGTTCCCCCTCGTCACGGAGACCTACCGCGAGATCCTCCAGGACATCCTGCCGGTGGACGGCGTCCGGGACTGGCTCGGGAGGCTAGAGCGAGGCGAAGTCGAGGTCGCCGTCCACCGCGGGGTGGCCCCCTCGCCGTTCGCGGCGAGCCTCCTCTGGGAGTTCCAGGCAACGTACCTCTACCAGTGGGACGAGCCCAAACCGGGCCCGGTCCCGACGGGCATCGCGGCCTGCGATCTCTTCCCCCTCCTCGGCCGCGACCTCGCGAGCGTTGTGGATCCGCGCACCGTGGACCGCGTGGACGGCGAGCTCCGCGGGACGGGCGAGGGCCAGCGGGCGCGGACCGGGGCCGAGCTCCTCGCGCTCCTCCGCCGGGTGGGGGACGTGGGGGAGGACGAGCTCACCTCCGTGGCATCCCCCGCCGCCCGGGGCGCCGTGCCCGGGCTCCTCGCCGCCGGCTCCATCGCGGGGGTGGACTTCCCCGGGTCGAAGTCCCCCGTGCGGCTCGTGACGGGAGAGGACCTCCCCCTCTACCGGGCCGCCCTCGCCGGGGATGAGAAGGCCCAGGTCGGGATCGTCCAGCGCCACGTGGCGAGCCGCGCCCTCGCTTCCCGCTCTGCCCTCCGGGAGAGGTACCCGTTCCCCGAGGGCGTGATCGAGTCCGCGCTCGCCGCCCCACCGTTCGTAACTTGGATCTGGCGTGGAGAGAGGGTGTGGACGCGAAGGGAGACGCTCGAACGGCTGCATCGGCTTTCCCTCGCCGTACGGCGGGCCGTGGTCCACCCCCAGCCCCCGGCTGCCCTCCAGGCGTTCCTCCTCCGCTACCAGCACCGCACGCCGGAGGGCCGCGTGCGCCAGGCGGAGGGGCTCGCCCAGGTCCTGACCCAGCTCCAGGGGATCGCCCTCCCGTGGGTGCTGTGGGATGGGGAGGTCCTCCCGAGCCGGGTGGCCGGGTACCAGCCAGCATGGGTCGAGGACCTCCTGCGGAGCGGGGAGTTCGTGTGGCGGGGCCGGCCGGGGGGAGGACGGGACCTCGCGGTCGCGTTCGCCCACCGCGCGACCGCCCCGTGGCTCGCCAAGGCGTACCCGGTGCGGGGAGAGGAACTCACCCCGGCGGAAGCGGCGCTCGTGGACCGGCTGAGGGAGCGGGGCCCGCGGTTCCTCGTCGAGCTCGCCGGCGACGTCGGGCTCCCCGCCACCCAGTGCGCGGTGGCACTGTGGAACCTCGCCCGGGCGGGGATCGTCACGAACGACGGACTGGCCCCCCTCCAGGCCGGTCCGCCGCCGCTTAGGCCCGGGAAGGCCCGGATCTGGCACGGGGGGAGTGGGCGGTGGTCCCTCCTCCCGCCCGGCGGGGGGGAGCTCAGCGAGGACGAGCGCGAGGCGCTCCTCGAGCTCCTCCTCACCCGGTACGGGATCCTCTCCCGCGGCATCCTGGCCTGGGACGGGGGCGCCGTGCCGTGGGGGGAGCTCTACCCGCTCCTCACCCGCCGCGAGTGGCGGGGTGAGCTCGCGCGGGGCCTCCTCGTGGACGGCCTGGCGGGAGCCCAGTTCGCCCGCGAGGACGTCCTCCGCGGCCTGGAGGGCCCCGGCTCGGGGTGGACCCTCCTCCCGTCCACCGACCCTGCCCTCCTCTACGGGGCGGGAGCGCCGTTCCCCCTCACCGACCCCGCGGACCCGGGCCGGCGGTTCCGCACGGGACCGGGCGCGTACCTCGTCCTGCGCGATGGCCATCCCGTGCTCGCGGTCGAGGGAGAGAGGCTCACGAACCTCGCCGGCCTTCCGCCAAATGAGCTCCGGCCCGCGCTCGAACTCCTCACCACGCTCGTCTCCGGCCCCAGGCAGCGACTGACCGTGCGCACGTGGGACGGAGAGCCGGTGCGGGGGAGCGCGATCGAGGGGATCCTCCGCGAGCTCGGGTTCGGGGCGGGGCCCGCTGCCCTGATCCTCTACCGCCGCTACGGCCCCGACCGCGCCTGAGTTCTACGGGATCTCGCGCAGCATCGCCTCGATCCGCGCCCGGAGCCCGCGGAGCCGCTCCGCCTGGGATCGCAGCTCCCCGAGCTGGGCGAGCGAGACCTGGGTCCCATACGCGGCCTGGAGGGCCTTCTCCTTCGCAGCGATGATCTCAAGCGTCCGTTCGTAATGGGTGCGTGCCTCATCCCATTGGTACCTCATCCGCGCCACCTCCCCGAGCTGGAACTGGGCGAGCTCGTGGTGCGGGTCCCGGGCGAGGATCTCCTCCAGGCGGCGCTGGGCGGAAAGGAGGTCCCCATCGGACATGTCGGCGACCGCGAGGAGGTAACGGGCCTCGAGCTCCATCTCCCGGGGCGGGATCGTGGCAAGGAGCTCTTCGAGGAGCGCCCGCGCCTCCTTCGTTTCCCCCATCGCGAGGTCCACCGACGCGAGCTGGAGGTAGACCACCTCAGGCCGGTACCGGTTGAGACAGGCCCGCAGCGCAGCCTGGGCCTGCGCGAGGTCCCCCGCTTGGGCGTGCGCCATTCCCAGCCAGTACAGGCTCACCCGGGGACAGAAGTCGAGCTCCACCGCGCGGGTAAGCTGTTCCCGGGCGAGCGCGACCTCGCCGTACCCCAACGAGACCTGCCCGGCGAGGAGGTACGCATCGGCGACCATGTCCCGCACCGCGACCACCGACACGACGCCGGAGAGGAGGGAGAGGGCCACGGCGGTCAGCTTGAGCCGATAGCCCCGGAGCGTCACCGCGAGGTCCCCCACCGGCCCGTAGCGCGGCGAGAAGGCGAGCCCGAGGATCGTCACGAACGCCAGGCTCGACGCGGGGAGGTGGAACGGAAACGTGGGGACAGCGTGGACGAACACCGTGATCAGCCCCCCTCCGAGGAGGAGGAGCTCGACCCGCTTCGCCGGATCCTTCTGCGCACCCACCCGCCGCAGCCCCCAGTACCCCACGAGGGCGAGCCCGGCGAGGACCACGATCGCCCCCCACGTGCCGAGCTCAGCGGCCACCTGGACGTACTCGTTGTGGGCCTGATCCGCGCGCGGGAACGGAAACGCGTAGTTCGCCCCACGGGGGGAGGAGAGGAACTCCGGTTTGTACGGGACGAACTGGATCTTGTACCCCCCGAGGCCGATCCCGAAGAGAGGCCGGTCGCGCCACATCTCGTACCCGACCCAGAGGTCCCACGCCCGGATCGCCCCCGACTGGCGCTCCCAGAGCTCCCGCACCGGAGCGAGGGGCGTGGTCGGGGGAAGGAGGAGGACGACCGCCGCCACCAGGAGGCCCACGGTGGGGATCCACAAGCTGGGGAACCGGCGGAGGAGCTTCCCCAGACCCCACACCGCAGCTGCCCCTCCCCCCACCGCTGCGGCGTAGACGAGGCCCTGAACCCCGAGCACTCCGCCCAGGGCAGCGGCAACCACCGCAGCGGCCGCTCCCCACCGGCGCCACGTTCCCGGCTTCGTTGACCAGAACCCGATCCCGAACGCGACGAACAGGAGCCCCGCTACCAGGCCCAGCCGCACCGCCACCTGACGGGTGAGGAGCATCACCGCGAGGATGAACCCGATCCCGACGAGCGCGGGGACCCACGCCCACGCCCGCCGCAGCCGGATGAGGAGGATCCCCGCCGGCAAGACGAGGTAGGAGAGGAACCCGGCCAGGAACTGGCGGTTCCCCATTGTGGCGATCAATGGGTCGCCCGGCGCCCCGGGGACCACCCCGACGTGCTGGAGGAGGCCGAACAGGGCGTTCCCGAACCCCGCCAGGAGGAGGGCCCCGAGGAGGAGGACGACCTCCCGATCCCCAAGGGGGGCGTTCACCACGAGGAGGAAGATGAACCCGAAGTAGAGGATGACGGTCGCCGACTGGAGAACCACCCCGGCCGGCGTCCCCCCGGAGAGGGAGAGGAGGGCAGCGAGGAGCAGCGCGGGGAGGAGCGGGAAGAGCCACGAGAGCTCGACCTTCGCTTCCCGCCGCGGGAAGGACTCCACCGCCCACAGGATGAGGAGAAGCGAGATGAAGACCAGGGTGTAGATCGTCTTTGCGTACCCGTACTCCGTGTTCCGCGGCGAGAAGAAGAGGGGCATCGAGAGGAGGAAGAACACCAACCCCCAGAACCGCAGGCGGGACAGCCAACCGCCCGGCGGCACCATGGGACCGCTTCGGCGTCCCTTGCTGGCCTTTCCCTTAGGCACGCGGGAGTCTATCCCGGCCCGGCGGCGGAGGGCAAACCGCGGGCGAGCTCCCGCACCCGAGCCCAGCCCCCCAGTGCCCGCACGAGCGGGATCACCGCCGGCCACAGGCCCGGCCGAGCCACCACCGCCTGAACGAGACGGGACGGATGATCCATGTCCCCCTCCTCGGCGACGAGGCGGTGGAACTCAGGGCGATCGAGCGCCGCGACGATCCGGTCGAGCTCCCCATCCCGAAGAGAGACGAACGCCACCCGGCCGCGGAGCCCGAACGCGATCTCGTCCCAGAGTAGAGCCCGCCAGCGGGCCTCGTACTCCCCCAAGCGGTCTGGGCGCTCCGCCGCGATCTCCCCGGCGATCCGGGCTGCAATCGCCCCGAACAGGAGCCCACCCCCGGAGAGGGGCTTCACCTGGCCGGCGGCATCGCCGACGAGGAGGACCCGCGGCCCTACCGTGCACGGTGGAGGGCCCATCGGGATGAGCCCCCCCTCCCGGCGAACGACGCGCTCCCCGGGGAACCGACGGGCGAGGAACCGGTCGAGGAGGGAGTACGCCCCGCGCCCAGCCACGGTGAGGAGCCCGGCCCGCACCGTCCCCTCCTCCGCCGGGACGACCCACGCGAACCCACCGGGAGCGAGTTCGTTCCCCACGTGGACCTCGACCTCGTCCCCCCCCGCGGGAGGCGACGCGGCGACGATGGCCTGGACCCCGACCACGACCTCCGCGGACGGGGAGAGGCCCGCCCACCGCCGGACCGCGCTCATCGCCCCATCCGCCGCGACGAGCACCCCGAACTCCACAGGGCCCATCGTCGTATGGAGGACCTGCCCCGCCACGCCCACCGCCGCGGCTGGGCACCGCACAGTGGCCCCCGCCTCGCCCGCCCGGTCGAGGAGCCACCGATCGAGCCCCCCACGGTCGAGCACGTACCCCTTCGGCCCCGCAGCGCGGAACCCGAGGACCCCACCGCCGGGAGCGCAGACGCGCACCGCCCGGACCTCGCGGAGCACGAGGCGAGGAGGCACAGCCACGAGGTCGAGGAACGGGGCCCCGACGAGCCCGGTGCAGCGCGGCGGGCGGCGGGGAGCCCGCTCGACCACGAGGACCCGTGCTCCAGCTTGCGCCGCGGCCCGAGCGGCCACCGCACCGGCCGGCCCCCCTCCGACGATAGCCACGTCGTACCGTTCCACAGCTCAATTCTCCGGCGAAAGGGCTCCCCGCGCACCCCGCCCCGAAGAGGGGGCTACCCCAGCGAGGCCAGGGCAGCGGGGAGCTCGGCCAGCGTGTCGAGGGTGAGGTCGGGGACATGGAGGGGGGAGATCGGCTCCTGACCCGCGTACAGCCCGACGCGGACGCGGACCGCCCTCATCCCGACGAGCCTCGCCGGGAAGACATCGAAGTCGAGCCGGTCCCCCACCATCACCGCCTCCTCCGCCCGCACGCCGAGGCCGTCGAGGATCATCCGGAAGAAGAGCGGGGACGGTTTCCCGATCCCCATCCCCTCCGACACGTGCCGCCAGCGGAAGTGGCCGAGCAGCCCCGCCTCCGTGAGCCGGGATAGGACCGCTTCCGGCTGGTTCGCGGCGATGGCGAGGGCGTAGCGGGCCGCGAGGGTGGGGATCGCCTCCCGCGCCTCGGGGCGAACAGTGACGCCGCGCAGGTTCTCAACGAACGCCCGCCTCTGGTCGCGAAACGCGTCGCGAATCCGGCGGAACCGGTCCACATCCGGACGCACGAAGCTCCACACCGCGGAGAGGTGAGCGTCCGGGTCACAGCGGGCGATCGCGGCCCTGAGCTCCCGCGCGAACTCCGCCGGGGAGACGGTGATCCCCTCCGCCGCGAGCGCGCGAACGCTGGACGCTTCCCAGCCCTCATACTCCGCCTCCTCATCCAGGACCGGCCCACCCAGGTCGAGGAGCACCGCGCGGAGGGTCACAGCTTGTACCCGATTCGGCGCAAGAACGACCTCCGTTCCTCCTGGTCCGCCTCCCCCTCCACGCCCTTCGACCTCACCCCGTCCACCACCCCGAGGATCCCCCGCCCCTGCTCCGTCTCGGCGATGACCACCTCCACTGGGTTCGCCGTGGCGCAGAAGATCCCGCACACCTCAGGGACAAGCTTCACCGCAGTGAGGACGTTGATCGGGTACAGCCCGCGGAGGAGGATGAGGAAAACGTGGCCACAGGCGAGGGCGGAGGCGTTCCGCGTGGCGAGCTCGGTGAGTTCAGAATCCGTCCCCGACCAGCGCACGAGGGCTGGGCCCGACGATTCGCAGAACGCCAGGCCGAACTTCGCCCCCGGCACGGCGGTCACCAGCGCCTCGTGGAGGTCCTCCACCGTCTTGATGAAGTGGGCCTGCCCGAGGATCAGGTTCACATCATCCGGCTTCTCGATCCGCACCGTCTTCAGTTCCATCTCCTCCTCCCGTTCGCCCGCCCTCAGCCCAGCCAACGTCCCCTCGCGGTCAAAGAGGACGATCCCTCCCGAGGAGCTCCTCTCCCGGCCGTACAGTGTTGGGAAGCCCGGCGAGGAGTTCCAGGACCGAGTGGCCCCATGCGATCTGCCCGTACCTCATGTGGGAGGCCTTCGCCGCCGCGGTCGCTTGGTGCGCGGCGAACCACGCCCAAGCGTAGTCCCCCATGGCCATACTGCGCTCAGCGTGAGCGAGATTCCCCTTGCCTGTTCAAGCCAATCCCGGAACCGGTTCACGGGGACGATTATAGTGCTGTGGATCGGCTGTCAAGATGGGCGACTTCCTCAATTGAGCTGGGGAGATACGGAGACGACCGAGATGAATGGGTGGTTTGATCCCGCGAGCTTCAACACGAAGGACCACATCCGCAGCCGGGCGCCACCCCCACACCGGCGCAGGTGGTCTCCCGGTGCCAAAGCCTGCCCTACGAACTCCCTGGGCCGTCAGGTCCCAGCCCATCAGTCGGCCGATACGTGGGGACGAGGGCCTGAAGGGCCGTGCGGATCGCGCCTCCGTCCCCAGCCTCCGCTGCGGCAAGCAGAGCCGCTAGCCGCGCCCCGAACTCTGCCTCAGGGGGAGGCGAGCCGCGAGCGACGAAGACCTTCTCGTGGCGTGAGGCGACCGTTCCCTCCTCCGCAGTCAGAATCTCCTCGAACAGCTTCTCCCCCGGCCGCACGCCTGTGAACACAATGGGGATATCCTTCCCGGGCTCCAACCCCGACAACCGGATCAGATCTTCCGCCAAGTCCACGATGCGTACTGGTTCCCCCATGTCCAGGACATACACGCGACCGTTCTCTCCCAAGCCCGCTGCCTGGAGCACAAGCTGTGCTGCCTCGGGGATGGTCATGAAATACCGTCGCATGTCCGGATGGGTCACCGTAACCGGCTCCCGCCGCCGGATCTGGGCGCGGAACGTGGGGATCACGCTCCCCCGGCTCCCAAGGACGTTCCCGAACCTCACAGACACGAAGACCTGTCCCGCCCCCGCCCGCTCAGCCTCCCGCTGCACCAGGTATTCGGCAACGCGCTTCGTAGCCCCCATCACCGAAGTGGGGTTGACCGCCTTGTCAGTAGAGATATTCACCAGCCGCTCCACCCCATAGCGCAGAGCGAGCTCGACGACGTTCTTCGTGCCCACCACATTGTTCAGAACCGCCGCCGCGGGGTTCTCCTCCATCAGCGGCACGTGCTTGTGCGCCGCGGCGTGGAACACGACTTGAGGGCGATACTGCTGGAACACCGGCTCGATGTCCACTAGCTCCCGCACGTCCGCCACCACCACGCGGTAGGGGGGCCGTGGTCTCAGTGCACCGAGCTCCAAACCCAGGGAGAACAGGCTGTTTTCCCCATGGCCGACGAGGACAATCTCCCGCGGCCCGAACCGCAGCACCTGACGAACAAGTTCGCTGCCGATCGAGCCCCCAGCGCCCGTGATCAACACCACCTTGCCCGACAGGTAAGCGGAAATCTCCTGCAGATCCAAGCGGACCGGCTCCCGCCGCAGAAGGTCCTCCAAATCCACCTCCCGTAGCTCGCCGATGGACACCCGCCCCGAGAGGATCTCGTGCAGTGCCGGCATGATACGGTAGTGGATCCCCGCCTCCCGCGCCGCCTCCACCACCCGTCGCACCACTTCCCCCGGCGCCGAGGGAATTGCAATCAACACTTCGTCAGCGCGCAACCGCCGTGCCACGCGGGGTAGATCGCTCAACCCCCCCCAGACCCGCACCCCGCCGAACCGCAGGCGCTGCTTAGCCGGAGCGTCATCGAGGTACCCGACCGGTACAAGCCCCGCCTCTGGGTGGCGGAGCATCTCCCGGGCGAGCATCGTGCCAGCTTGGCCTGCTCCTGCAATAAGGACCCGTCGCGTGCCGCGGGCTGCCTTCCGGCCCGAAACCTCGTGTACCAGGCGCGCCGACAAACGCGCGCCACCGAGGAGAAGCAAGGCCAGCGCCCCTGTGATGACCGGCACGCTGCGCGGGACAAAGATCATGCCCGTGAGGCCCAGCCCCACAGAGAACAGCACCACTGTATCCAGGCCGACGGCCACCAGTAGGCGCACGAGGTCTTGGAGACCGATCGAGGACCACGATTGCTGGTGAAGGGAGAACACCCAGATCAGGAGCGCGTGCACCGGGAGCCCGATCAGCGCATAGGCAAGCACACTGGGGGTGTGCTGGGCGGGGATCGTCTCCAGGCGCAGGAGATAGGCAAGCGGAACCGCCCCCGACCAGAGGACGAGGTCCAGGAGGAACTTCGTCCACGCCCGGGAGAGGAACCCAAAGTTCCGCTTTATCCGATGCCCTCGCCCTGCCGTACCCTACCTCCTAGCCAACTTCCACGTGTTCGCCCGACAGTCCACTACCCGGGTACGGAACGCCCTCTCATGCATGACTGCGGCTCCCCATCCACCGAACAGGGAACTACGCAGCACATGCCCGCTTCAGGACCTCTACCACCGTCTCTACTTGCCCCTCCGTCATGTTCCCATGGAACGGCAAGGCAATCGTCCGTTTCGCTACAGATTCCGTAACGGGCAGCATCCCGCCCCGCGTACCCAGCAGACCCTGGATGTACGGCTGCAGATGCACTGGAGAGAAATAGCCCCGGGTGGGGATGCCCTCCTTAGCCATGGCTTTCATCACCGGGTCCCGGTGGAGGCCATCGGCCAGCGTCACTACGTACACGAACCAACTCATCCGCACATGGGACTGCACCGCTGGCGGCCGTACCCAATCCAAGCCGGTGAGGCGCTCGGTGTACATACGGGCCACACGCTCCCTCTTGGCGAGCAAGGTTTCGAGGCGACGAAGCTGTGATACCCCAAGAGCCGCGGACATCTCGGTCATTCGGTAGTTATAGCCCAGCCGCTCGTGCTCCAGCCACTCGCCCATCTCTCCTCGGCCCTGGTTGCGCATGCTCCTGCACAATCGAGCAACCTCCCCGTCGTTGGTGACAATGATCCCTCCCTCACCGGTTGTCATCTGCTTGTTGGGGTAGAAGGCGAACGCGGCCGCGTCCCCGAACCGCCCAGGTTTTTGACCTTCGTACTCCGCCCCAAGCGCTTCACAGGAGTCGTCAATCACCTTAAGGCCATGTTCCTTAGCGATGCTCGAGATCGCATCCCACTCTGCCGGGTGACCGAAGACATCCACCACCATGATTGCCTTCGCGTGCGGGGTCACCTTACTCTCAAGGTCCTCTGGATCGAGGTTGTACGTGTCGGGCTCGATATCCACGAAGATGGGGATAGCCCCTTCGTAGAGTATTACGTTGACGCTGGAGACGAAGGTGAAAGAAGGAACAAGCACCTCATCACCCGGCCCGATCCCGAGGGCCTTAACAATGAGGTGTAGAGCTGTGGTGCCCGAGCTCACGGCCACCGCGTACCTCACGCCCACGTACTCGGCGATCAGCCTCTCGAACTCCTCCGTTTTAGGTCCTAAGGCGAGTCGCCCAGATCGGACTACCTCAGCCACCGCCCGGACATCCTCTTCAGTGATATCCGGGGCCGACATCGGAACAAGTTCAAGATCGCGTTGCATCGTTTGCCTCTAGAACAGCGCCCAAAAACGTCTGACCCCCGAGGGGACTCCCCCGACGTATTCACCCGCTGGCCATAGGATTAAGGACTACCATAGGCACGATCGTTCTGCCGGGCTTTTATTGTATGAGCGGGATGAGCTGACCATTCGTGGCGGTTGCAGCCTCCTAGCTCGCGTGCCTCCTCATTACCTAAGAACAACGGTGTCTCTCCAATGAGATACGCAGCGTACCCGTCACCAGTTCCATCCACAAAAGCCACGGAATACTTCCTCATCGGTTTTCAAGGTCCCCTAGCCAGTATAAGTACAGACATTGGGTTGTCAACAACGGTCCCTTTCGCGGTCGTGGCCCAGGGCGTCGGCCCGCACTCGCGTACCCTGGTTGGAATAACAGAGCAGACGATTGGAACATAGCCTAGCGATCATGTTTCTGCTGCTCGATGAAGGACTCCTGAATCCCTTGACGTAAGCAAATACGCGGCTCCCAATGGAGGTCATGGCGGATTCGTGAGATGTCTAGCTCAAGATGGGGAGGTCCCGATGGGGTTACCTCTGGGTGCATTTCAATTGTCGGTGGTTCGAGCCCAGCCGATGCGGCCGCTTCCTGAACAGCTTCCGCAATCTCATGGAAGGTGACGCTCCCTCCACCCCCAATGTTGTACACGCAGTTCGGGAGGGTATTTCTATAATCGAGAAGCATTCCAATGACCTCCGCCAGGTCTCGGATATGAACGAGGTCCATGCGCTGCAGTCCGTTGCCGTAAACCTCGATCGCCTGGCCCACGCTTGCCCGGCGGACCAACCGGCCAATAAGCTCATCCCATCTCATGAACAGCCCCGTACCGTAGACGCGAGATATCCGCAGGATAACAGGCTCCACCTCGGTTAGCCTCTTCAGGACAGCCTGTTCGGCCGCGTACTTGCTGAGAGCGTAGACCCCGTGGGGTGCGGGTCGCTGATCCTCCCTCCAGGGAGGATCAGCTTTTCCGTAGATGGACTGGGACGACAACAGGATGAACCGCTGGGCACCAGCGATGTTGGCTACGTCCAGCAGGTGAACTGTCCCTCCCACGTTGGTCTCGATCGCCAATGCAGGAGACACCAGGGCTTCCGATTCGCGCACAGCGGCCGCGTGGATGACAGCGTTCACCCCTTGTGGGAGGTTGCGGAGGGATTCTAGACTGCCTGGCAAAGCAGTGAACTGCCCCCTCCCCGCAGGAACGTACGCTTGAAGCCGCTCTAGCCTTTCCTCAGAACGACCGACGGCCACCACCTCGTGACCCATCTTGAGCAGGTGGACGCAGAGCTCAGCTCCGATGAACCCCGTTGCCCCCGTGACCAGAACTCTCACTTCTGCTCCATCAGATGACCGTGCTCCACCCGCGGCCGTAGACATCGCCGCTGTTCCTTACCTGATCCAGATCCTCTCGCGGGAACACCAACTCCGTTATGTAGCGACTGCATACCTGATCACTGGGGACATGGAGCCGCTCCCGTACGCTGTCGAGTGGCTCGTTAAGCAAGAGACGCTTCAGCACCGCCTCGACCTCATTGAAGCCCATTGCTGCGCGCACGGCCGTTATGCCCGTGTAGCGCGGGTTGATCTCGAAGAACACCGGGCCGCGTTCCGTGAACTTGCACTGGAGGTTGCAGGGCCCCACCAGCCCTATATCCACCAGCGCCTCCACCATACGCACCGCCAGCTCCTCCACCGGCGCCCCTGGCCAGGGATCAATTGTCATAGGAACCCCATCGCGAAGCGTGTTCTTGCTGGTAAAGCAACCCAGCATGCTCCCCTGATGATCCAAAACCACCTGGATGGAGATCTCCTCCTCCTGCCGCAGGATGTGGCCTCGCACGACGTGCTCCGGGCGCAGTTGTTCCCTGCGAAGCCCCCAAGCTGTCGGGATCAGGTACTCCTGCGCGATAAGGTCGGAACGGTCCCTTATGCTATCTAGATCAGCTTTGTTGAACGCCACCCGCACCCCTCGCGAGGCTGAGCCCCCTCGAGGCTTAAGCAGCACCGGGAACCCTAGATCTTTAGCTAACTCCTCTGCTTGGTCGCCGGGCACAGTGCGTACAAACGGGAACCCCCGTTCCGCGAAGAATTCCGAGGCAGCCATCTTGTCGCGGCACAGCCCGACGGATTCCACAGATCCAACAAGGACGAACGTTCCCGCTTCCGCACGGATCTCATCCCGAATCCTTGCGAGTGCAGGCAGCTCTGGGTCAGATCCTGGAATGAGAACCTGTGCTCCTGCCTCCGCCAGCACCTGCTTCAGCATGGGTCCATAACCAGGGTCGGTAGCTCTGGGCACAAGGTTCCCATGTTCGACCGCATAGAGCCCCGCGCTCCACGCCTCCGCGTCGGTGCCCACGACATGGAGCGGCAGATCGCAGCGGCGCAAGGCCCTCAGCACAGACTGGCCGACGCCCCCTCCCACTCCCGTGACAGCTACTGTGTAAGAATGCGGCTCCACCTGGATCTTCCGCAGCCTCCGGTTTTCTATCTCCAGCTCCTTGAGTCGCTTGAGCTGAGCCTTGTCCATCTTACTGAGCCCTCTTATCTAGTGTGGTCCGATTTTCGAGGAGCACGTTCCGGGCTGTCCAGTTCACGGACGACGCGGGCGGGGGTCCCATAGGAGAACGTAAGCGGTGGGACCTCGTGTAGTACCACTGAGCCAGCGCCAACGATTGCCCACTCCCCGACGCTGACGTTCGGCGCGACTTTAGCCCCCATCCCCAGGAACGCGCCCTCACCGATCACCGCCCCGCCTCCCAGGTTCACGCCTGGGCCTAGCTGGGCGAAGTCTTCCACCCGGCAGTCATGGCCCACCGAGCAATGAGTGTTCAAGATAACGCTATCGCCGACGACGGCACCCGCGTTCACCACCGTGCCGGCGACAGCAATTGTGCCGCGGCCGATTCGGGAGAATGTAGACACGGACGTCCACGGATGCACTAGGGTGAGTAAGACCTTGCCTGCTTGCAGCAGCGTTCGGGTTATCTTCGCACGGGTTAGGTTATCTCCGATTGCCACAAATACATTGACACAGTTAGGATCTTCCAGCAGCGCCGCCACAGGCCTGACCACCTGCTGCCCCAGAACCTCTGAGTGGGTTGGGGCATCGTCGAAGAAGACAACCGTAGCATTACTACCGTGCAGGAGACGGAAGATGTCGTAGGCTACCCTCCCGTGTCCGCCTGCGCCCACGATGGCCACCTTCACGGTCTTCTCCCCTCCGGCCGTTCCACGCTGAATGTGTCGTTCACCCCGCCAGGTCCGTACAAGCCCTCCCGGCGTAGCACCACAACAAGCGTCCGAAGCAGAATCTTGATGTCCAGACCAACCGACCAATGATCCACATACCATAGGTCATACTCGATTCGCTCTTCCCAGGTGAGAGCGTTTCTCCCATGGATCAGAGCCCACCCCGTGATCCCTGGCTTCACGAGGAGCCTCCGTCGTTGGCGCTCATCGTACCGGTCCACCTGGTACCGAAGCGTCGGTCGTGGGCCCACCAAGCTCATCTCCCCCTTGAGCACGTTCCACAACTGCGGGAGCTCATCGAGGCCCCAGGAACGAAGAAACCGCCCCACTCGCGTGATACGCGCATCACTTTCGGATAGCGTGTCGATTTCGCCGCGGCGCGAGCCGTGCTGCATCGTCCGGAACTTCAGAGGGACAAAGGGCTTGCCGTCCTTGCCGATGCGCTCCTGGCGAAAAAACACAGGCCCCTTGGAGTCGAGTTTGATCGCCAGCGCAATCACAGAGAAAGGAATGATCAACACAGCCAGTGAGATAACGCTGACTCCCAGATCAAGCATTCGCTTGAGCACTGATTGGAACATTCTACCCGTCATGTGGGGAACCAGCCTTCCATTGGTTAATAATATAGGGGCGCTTTCCAGAGGGCAATGGTGGAATCGAGGGGACCAGTTCTATCCGAACCCTGGCCTCATCTCCCAATATGGCTTGCAGGCGCTTCAGAATCAGACCTTCCTCCTTAAAGGAGGCAAGCGTCACGAGCTTAAGGACGTAATCGCGTTCAGCGGTCTGGACAAACTGGTACTGGACAACATCAGCGATGTCTCGCATCGCGTGATTGATCACGAAGGGAGAAAGCTTCCTGCCTAGCGAGTCGTAGATGGTCTCGACAATCCTCCCCTCGATGCTGGCGAACACAGGGCCCTGTAATCCGCACTTACACGGATTACCTTGTACCGCCAGGTCGCCGATGTCGTAGCGAATGAGGGGGAACGCATGCGAGTATAGGTCCGTAACCACAACGCGCCCCACCTCCCCTGGCCCAACGGCCTGGTCCCTGGTCGGATGGAGTAGCTCAACCAAGTAACTCGCGTGGTTGACGTGATACTGGCGCTCTGTAAGGCACTCGTGAGCGATCACTCCAAGCTCCTCGGACGAGTATCGGCCCACCACTGGGCAAGCGAAGGCATCTTCGCAGATCGCGCGCACCGGCTCGCTGAGGGTCTCTCCAACGGTGATCACACCTCTCAAAGAGAGACTGCTCCGCGGAATCGCTTCCTCCCTGCAATACTGGGCCAAGGCGTGTGCTCCTGAGACGGAGCCGATGAGTATTTTAACCCTTTCATCTATCAACCATCGCACCTGTTGCTTCATGCATGTTCGATCAAAAGTGATAACGTTCAGAACAACTCTGTTCTGCAGTAAGTCCGCGAGAAATGCTGGCTTGGTTGCCCTAAGATACGCGTACTTCACACCGACATCCCATCCGGCCCACCGCCCGAAGAAGATGATCTCCGCCAGCTGTCGCGCCTTCTTCTCTCTTGTAAGCTGGAAAGTAAAAGGGGTACCGTACGAGCCGCTGGTGGTTACACTGACAAGCGAGTTCGGTTCGTACTGAGAGGAGAGGAAGTCCGCATACCTTTCCTTGATAGTCCGCTTGTCTATCACAGGAAACTCAGCCAATGACGCTCCCTGAAAGTCCCTGTAGAACTTGGTGGTAGAAGAGGCATGCCGGAGAAGTGCCTGTAGCCTTTCGTCAGTGCGCGCACGGGCCAAGGGTGCATCTGCGAAATGGTGCTCAATATCCTGCAGATGGTGGGCGACAGGGCTTCCCTTGATACGATCCAGCCCCCAGAATCCATGACGCCTTACAGCCTCACCTATCTCCATATTCGTCTCACCCGTCCTCTGTGGTCAGTGGGCAAAGCAACGCCAACATACAGCTTGGCAGGTATGACGAATCGCTTTGCCCTTACCATCCTGTCATCCCTCGCACCGCGATAAAGTTTTACCCCGTGGTGTCACAAGATCGACGTTCACGACGCTTCACCTGTTTTCCTAACTTTTGAGACAACCTTTTTGAACTTTCCTGACGGCTCCAGCATGAGATGGTCAACCACCTCGACCTCACACCGCAGTTCCGGATGGAGACGGTGAGCCCGATCTTGAAAAATCTTGTGGAGGTTGGGATTGTAGTCGGCGCCTGAAATAACCTTTACGATTATCCTATTGAAATCTTCCTGGACTATCTGAAGCCTGCGAACCCCCTTAATCAAGCTGTTGTCCGGCTCTTCTTCGAATGCGGTCGCAACCACACGGGGAGAAACTTTTCTGCCGTCAGGAAGATACAAAAAATCATCATCACGGCCGCTCACCGCTGTCATTGTCGGACCAACAAACCCACAAGAACATCGTTGTCTCTGAAACATCTGGAGGACCCCTCGATCCCCAAGATCATACCGGATGAAGGGCATCGTATGATTAAACAAATTGGTCACGATCACCCGACCCTCCTGCCCTAATGGAAGCGGACTGCCATCTAGGCCCACAATTTCAATGATACAGGCATCAGTGTTCACGTGTAAGATCCCAGGCGTTGCTGGGCATTCCCAGGCGATGTTTCCTATTTCCTCACAGTTGTAATAGTCTGCAACCTTCGCAGAAAATGCTTCCTCCAGGAACTTTCGCACACGTGCATGGAGGATTTCTCCCCGACACAATACCAGCTCAGGTCGGACAGTGTCAGATGGCCTGCGGTTAAGTTCCTCTGCTAAGATCTCTAAACATGACGGCTGCCCTTCAATTATTTTAGGCCGATAACGTTCGAGTAGTTCTACCTGACCGCTGGTAGGAAGAACACCGGGGATTCTTATTAAGGTTATCACACCTAATCCCTCTACTTGTTCCTTTTCTATCCGCACATCGATTAGGGCTATGGTAAATGGCAACCGCAAGTGCATATTCTGCCGGATAGCCATGAACAGCAAAAGCCGGCGATAGTTTGCCTCTGCATAACTCATGTAAACCGTGAGCGGCTCACCAGTAGATCCACTTGTATTGCGTCGGATGCAGCGCCGTTGGTCAGCGTGCCTATGGAGGTAAAAAGCGCTGGGTAAAGAGACAAGGGCTTGTTTGGTCGTCACGGGGAGTTTGGGCAGGTCCTTCACGCCTCTTATCTCGCCGGGTGAAATCCCGGCGCGATTCAGAAGGTCGCGGTAATAAGCTACATCATCCCAAGCACTCCTGACCAGGAAGTGAAGCACACGGTCAATATCCCTTGCCGATTTATGCAGTTTAAATCTTAACAACCGTTCATTCATCATTCAGCGCTCCGTAATCGTTCCAGCCAAGGCACCGGTTGGGCCAGCACCCTGCGGCAGAGTGTCTTATGGAGCAGGCCTTTCAGCACTACCAACCCAGCTCCCACCTGTTGACAGATCATGCGGTCATGTCTTGCAATCAGACATCCCCTTTTCATACCGCCGCAGCCGGCGGCTGGTGGTGGCGTAATGCACACCTAAAAAGTCCGCAATCTCCCACATGTGTACCCATAATTCCAGTAGGCATCAAGAACCCCCTCGTCCCCCGTTTCACACTGCATCCAAAGTGAGAGGACATTTGGCTAATTGGTACTGTTAACGCCGGCAATTTCTACCACCTCCCTCGCCTCAACGCAACTTTGGGCCGCATACTCCTCCGGCGTCAGATACCCAAGCGAACTGTGTGGCCGGTACACGTTGTACTCCTCTCGCCACGCCTCCACTACCTCCTGAGTCTCCCTGACGCTGATGGATAGATTGGTAAGGCACTCTTCCCGGAGCTTGTCATGGAAGCTCTCTATGTAGGGGTTCTCCCAAGGGCTGCCAGGGGTGATGTAGATCGTCTGGCACCCGTTCTCGTTGAGCCACCCCTGCACCGCCCTGGCCACAAATTCCGGCCCGTTATCACTCCTGAGGTGCTCCGGCACCCCACGGGTGAGAAACAGCCAGTCCAATATCCCGATCACCTTGTCCGCTGGGATCGAGGTGCCCACCGTGATGTTCAAGCACTCCCGGGTGTACTCGTCGAGTACCGTCAGGATCCTCAGCTTCTTCCCATCCTCGGTGCGATCCTCCAAGAAGTCATAGGTCCACAACTGGTTAGGGCGCTCCGGCCGCAAGGTCACCTCCCCCTTAGGGCCCATCCTCCTCTTCCTCGGCTTCCGCCGGGGCACCTGCAAGCCTTCTTGCTTCCAGATCCGATGCACCCGCTTCACGTCCACCTGCGAGCCCTCCCGCAGAAGAGACCGACCTTTTCCAAAGGTCGGCATCTCTCTCCAAAGCAGGACCGCGATCCTCCGGTAGCCGTAGGCCGGATGCTCCCAGGCCAGCTCCCGGATCTTATCGGTCAGCTTTCCTTCGTCTTCCCGAGGCCGGGGAAGGTACCGGAAACTGGAGCGGGAAAGTCTCACCAGGGCACAACCACGGCGTTGGGAGTAATCCCGCTCCCAAGCAAGATTGAACCGCCCCGGGTTCCCCGGAGGGTACTTCATCTGAGTCCGGCCACGAGGGCCGGAGCCTCCTTGGGGTGGGAGTGTAGCTCCTCGAACTCGGCAGGTGGCATGTGCCCGATCGGCTCAAGCAGCCGCTTGGTGTTGAACCAATCCGCCCAGTCGAGTGTCTCGAACTCCACCTGCTCCACCCCCCGCCATGGTCCCCGCTCCTGGATCACCTCCGTCTTAGAGAGTCCGATGATCGTCTCAGCGAGAGCGTTGTCGTAGGAGGCCGCCCACGCTTCCCACCGAAGGCTCGATCCCTGCCTCCCTCAGGCACTCGCTGTAACGGATCGAGAGGTACTGTGCACCCCGGTCGCTGTGGTGCACAAGCTCACGCGTGTCAGGCCGGGCGTACAACGCCTGCTCGAGGGCGTCGAGCGCCAAGTCGCTCCGCAGCGACCGCGGCACCCGCCACCCGACGATCCGGCGGGAGAACGCATCGATCACGAACGCCACGTACACGAACCCCGACCAGGTAGCCACGTAGGTCAAGTCCGCCACCCACAGCTGGTTGAGCCGGCTGGCCGTGAAGTCACGCTCGACAAGATCAGCCGGACGCGCCAGGCTTCTTCGGGGATCGCCGTACGGATCCTCTTCCCCTGGGCGGCGCCCGCGAGCCTCATCCTCCGCATCAACCGCTCCACCGTGCACCGCGCCACCGCAACCCCTTCCCGCTGGAGCTTCCGCCACACCTTCCGCGCTCCGTACACCTTCCGGTTCTCCTCCCACACGCGCTGGATCTCCTCGCTCAACGCTGCGTCGCGGCGCGCACGCTCGGGTAGCCGTGAGGGGTCCCTCTCGCGTGCCTTCTGTTCGTAGTAGGTCGACGGGGCGATCGGTACCACCTCGCAGATCGGCTCAACCCCGTACTCCTCCCGATGCGCATCGATGAACGACATCATCGCATCCGTCGGCGGTCGAGCTCGCCTCGGGCGAAACAAGCTGACGCCTTCCCCAAGATCTCGTTGGCCCGCCGCAGCTCGCGGTTCTCTCGCTCGAGTTCCTTCATCCGTGCCCGCTCGTCACTCCGCCGCGACGTCCGCTGTCGATCTCTGTCCGGCGCACCCACGTGCGCAGCGTCTCCGGTGTACAGCCGATCTTGCCGGCGATCGACACGATCGCCGCCCACTGGGACGTGTGCTCCCGCTCGTGCTCGAACACCATCCGCACCGCCCGCTCCCGTACCTCCGGGGAGTACCTCCCTGTCTTCGCCATGCCCCCATCCTCTCAAGCTCCCAGGCCTCCGGCAATCTCGGGGCGGTTCAGCCGCGACGGCCCATGGCCACTCGCTCCTTACCGACTTGCCTATGGCCCAGTCCCGCGCTTCGGAAGGTATCGAGCATAGATCTCGGACATTTCCTGAATCACCTGATCTATGGAATAGGCTTGGATCTTGGCTCGGCCTGCCTGGCCCATCCGCTCCCGCAGGCCACGGTCGCGAATGAGATGAAGAAGCGCCTCGGCCAGCCCCTCAACATCCCCGAGCTTTACGAGGAGGCCGGTGGCTCCGGGCTCGACCAGGTCACGGCTCCCTCGCACATCCGTGGCCACCACCGGGACTTCAGCAGCCATTGCCTCCATGACCGAGCGAGGCAGGCCCTCCCTCCGAGAGGGGAGCACAAACACATCCGTTGCCTGCAGGAGCCTGGGTACATCGCTTCTGAATCCCAGAAAGTGCACCCCTACGATCTCCTCCCTGGACACCCTGCACTCCAATGGCGCCCGCAGTCTTCCATCTCCAATGAGGAACAGCTGCGCCTCCGCGTGCATCGTCACCACCTTTTTCCATGCCGCTAGGAGAGACGCATGATCTTTGTTAGACGTAAACTCTGCAACGCAAGCCACCATGACAGAACCATCATCAAGGCCGAGCTCCCGCCGGACAGAGGCACGTGCGTGGGCGTCTGGGGCAAAGCGTCTGAGATCTACTCCCACCCCGTGGACAAGGAACAGGTCCTTCCCTTCTTGGAACCCCATCTGTCTCGCGCGCTCGAAGTCCTCCCCATTCATGACAATGAGGCCATCCGTCCAGTGGGCAGCTAGACGTTCAGCGGGATAATAGAAAGCCCAGTAGGGCCAAGGGGCACCACGGTAGAAATGAAACCCGTGAGCCGTGTAGAGTACAGGGCCCTGTCGTGCTCGTTTGGCAGCGAGCCGTCCTAGCCATGCGGCCATCGGCGTGTGGACATGGATGAGATCAAACCGTTGGCGACGGAGAAGCCTCCGAAGGTCTCGATAGGCGGTGATGTTCTGCAGCCGAACCGGAGAACGGACGAACCGAACGTCATGACAGACTATCCCAGCCGCCTCGAGCTCGCTCCTACGCCCTGCCTCTGTCGCCGCCGCAGCGTGGACCTCATAGCCCCAACTCTGGAGGAGCTTCATGAACGGGATGTGGAACGCCGCAAGGTGGGTGTAGACCGTGGCTATAAACAGCACCCTTCCTTGGATAACCAGGCCCTCACTCAACCCGAACCCCTTTCTGCGCCAGGAGTTCCCGATACAGAGCTTCCCACTGGTCCACAACGTGGTCCAGACTGTAGTTGGCCACTATATGTTGGCGGGCGGCTTCGCCCACGCGACGGCGCTCCCCCTGAGAAAGATCCATGAGCCACACCATCACCTGAGCTAGAGCCTCAGGGTCTTTCGGGGGCACCAGGAAGCCGGTCTTGCTGTCAATCACCACTTCGGAGTTTCCGCCCACATCAGTGGCCACAATGGGAAGGCCGCTAGCCGCGGCTTCGAGAAGCACGTTGGGCATTCCCTCCCAGGCTGAGGACATCACATATGCATCGGCGGCGTTCATCAGAGCCGGTATATCCCGACGAATGCCCAGGAACTTCACCCGATCGGTTATTCCTAGATCGCTGGCCAGTTGTTCCATCGATGGACGTAGCGGACCGTCACCGGCTATGAGAAGCTGCGCTTCAGGTCGCTCTTGGGCCACACGAGAGAACGCCTGGAGCATGTTGGGGTAGTCCTTTGCAACGTCAAACCGCCCCACAGCCAGCCAACCAAAGGCGGTCTCCAATCCCAACTCCTGCCGCAGGTGCGCGCGAAACTGAGGATCAGGGCGGAATCGCTCTGTGTCTATGCCGTTCGGGAGATAACGGATTTTGTGCTGGGGTACTGCCCCTATACGCACATAGCGCTCCAGCCCGGCTCGGCTCACTTGAGTAGTGAGGTCGCATAGGGGGTCAGTAAGCCGGTACGCTGTTCCGCGCAGACGCCCTGACCCTCGCCGACCCTTCTCATCAATGCTGTGAGCCGTGCAAACCAGCACCGGGACTGGCGCCAGGAGTCGGACGAGCCGTGCCACGAGGTTGGCGTGCACCATGTGACTGTGAACGACTTGGGGCCGCCAGGTGCGAATCATCTTCGCCAGCCGAAAGACAGGTCGAGGATCAGGCACTTTCCCCCTGATCCCAAGAGAAATCACCGGCACTCCCGCTGCTTCCAGCTCTTGGACGTAAGCCTTGGGCGGCGTAAGGGAGACCACCCGTACATCCCAGCCGCGGGCCTTGAGCCGGGTAGCCAGGTGCACAACCTGCGTCTCAGCCCCGCCGAAGCCTAGACCTGTGATCACGAAGAGAACTTGCTTCACCTTAGCCCCAGGACATCGAGATACTGCTCGACAACCGCCTCCAACCCGAACCTCTCCCGCATCCGTTGCTGAGCGGCCTGCAACTGCCGCGGTTCAGCAAGCGTCGTAAGGACCGCCTGCGCGAGAGCAGCGTCATCTCCCATGGGCACAAGCCGACCCCACTTCCCGCCTTCCAGGATCTCCGCTGGCCCGCTCGGGCAGTCGGTAGAGATCACTGGCGTGCCGCAGGCCATTGCCTCCACAAGGACATTACCGAATCCTTCCCACCTGGACGAAAGCACAAGCAGGGCCGCGCGCTTCATATATTTGCAAGGGTTATCCACAAACCCTGGCATAGCTACATCCTTTTCTAAGCCAAGTTCTCTAATGAGTGCCTCAAGTTTTGGCCGGTCTTCTCCATCGCCTAAAATCATAAGCCGTGCCGCATGTTCCTTTCGCACTAAAACAAAAGCACGAACAAGAGTGGGGAAGTCCTTCTGAGTGGTTAGTCTGCCTACCCCCAATATGACCGGTGGCTCTCCTTCCTGAAACCATGGGTGCTCCAAGGGTTCGTTAGCTTTGGAAAATACTTCAGGAGCAACCACAGGGTTATAGATCACTTTTACCTTCTCTGAAGGCAGACCTGTGCGGGCTATCAGGTCTTCGGCAACTCCATGGGATACTGCCACTACTGCATCGGCCTTGGGGTAAAAGATTTTGATGAGAAGAGGGATAAGCTTTGCTCGGACTGAAGTGGTGTTTTCTATAGACTGACTGAGTGCATTGTGTTCAGATACAATTAAGCAGGTTTTTACCCTGGAAAGCAACCTTGCCCAAATGGCTATTATATTGGCATGATTGAGTGCTGAAAGCGTGGCCTTAGGTTGCTCTTGTTTAAGGTATCGCACAAGACCTAGCAGGCTATAAAGTGTCCGGTTTACACCTAAATTCACAACTCGTACATTAGAAGGCACTTGAGATAAATAAGGCCCTTCGGCCTTAGCCAACACCAAATCTACATTTAACCCCCTCTCGGCAAAACCACGGGCCAAGTTCACCATCACCCGTTCAGCTCCACCGCCGTGAAGTGAGGGAAGAAACAACGCGATCTTTTCCATTATGTGTCACCTTCGACCGACACTTGCGGGGTCATCGTTTCCCCCACCACGCCCCAGGCTCGGCTCAAGAACCAATACGCACAAACCCCTACCACCATGGCCAGCGCCTGAAGTTCAGCCCATCGCATCGGGAGCCCCTAGAGAGCTGGGCACGATTGAACGTGGGGGTGAGCACCGTGATTCGCGGACTCTGGTTACTTGGCGCCATCCTCACCCCGGCAAGCTCAACTTCACCAGCCGGCGCCGCATCCGATAGTCCACGATGTTCACAACCCGCAAAGCAAAGAGCCATGGGAAGTCCGGGGTGCGAATCGCCGCGGCAAGAGCCCGGGCCAGGTTTCGTTCCTTGAGCGGGGCCATGACGCGGTAATACCGCCGATTGCTGCGGACCTCGGCAAGCTTCTCCTGAAGAAGGGCCACCACCTCTGGGTGTGCCGCCACCCGCTCGTCGCCAAGGTACCGGCGGAGGTTCGTTTCCGCCTGGTCCAGAAGAGGCAACACGCCTCGGGAGAGTGATCCAGGGCGCATGCGGTAGGCATAGCCCGGCTCCGGGGAAAGGATCAACCGGGCTCCGCCAAGAAGGCACTCCACGTAAAACAGCCAGTCCTCCGTGGTGCGCACAATCTCATCGTAACGGATCCCACGCTCACGGAGGAACGCCACGCGCACCAAAGGTTTGATCGGGCCCAGGTCGTATTTCACAAACAGCGGAAGGTCCATCCAGGTAGGTTCTTGCAGGCGGAGCCTATTCCGGCCAAGCATCGTCGCCCAGGCGCAGTCCTTGCCATCTTCCACCAGGTAGAGATCGTCGGCCACGAGGTCAGCATTGTGCGCAGCCCCAAGAGCGACGAGCGTCGCAAGTCGGTCCCGTCGGGCAAACCAGTCGTCCGAATCGAGGATCGCCGCCCACGTCCCTTGTGCATGGTCCAATGCAACGTTCCTCGCAGCGCTAGGGCCGCGGTTCTCGGGTTGGCGGAGAAGCCGAACGCGTTCGTCCCGGATGCCTTCTACGACCGCGACGGTATCATCGGTTGAACCGTCGTCCACAACCAGAATTTCGACCTCGGTCAAGGTCTGATCGAGGACGGACTGGATCGCTTGGCGGATCCACCGGCCCGTGTTGAACGCGGGCATGATGACCGATACCTGGGGGTTCATCATTTCCCCCGACCTATCCTCGCGGCGCGCGCCCTGCGCACGATCATCCTCATCCCTCGCACTGTGTATCCCCTGATCTCCCGGTCCATCACGAGGACCATCCCCCCTGTCCCTGCCACTGTGAGCCCAAACCCAAGCCAGCCGGATCCTACCACCCACGTCACGGCCCAGGCCAACGCCACCAACACCAGCGCCTTCACGGCCACGGAGAGGAACCCTGTGCGCACGAGCGTCCTTGCGTCCGGGTTGAGGACGAGGAAGCCCACCGCCAGCACGGTCTCGACGGCCAGCGCCGCCCCCGCCGCGCCCAGTGCGCCCCAGGCTCGGCCCAAGAACCAATACGCACCAGCCCCCAAAACCACGGCCACCGCCTGAACTCCCGCCCGTCGCACCTGGAGCCCCTGGGTGGTGAGGGCATCGGCGAGCGGCCAGCTCACGCTGGCCAAGGCCACCATCCACGCCAGGAGCGCTAGCGCCGGTCCACTCTGCTCAACCCATGAGGCCCCGAACACCACGCCCGCGATCCACCGCGCGTGGAGGGAGGTGGGAATGGCAAGGAGGAGCCCAAGGGAGCCCATCAGGCGAAGTTCTCGGGCGCTGAGGGCTCGATGCCCCTGCCGATCGCTGGCCCCGTAGGCGAAGAGCTGTGGGTAGAAGGCAGTCGCCACGACGCCGGGCACAGCCAGAAGCACTCCTGGAATCCGGTACGCCGCGGTGAAGAAACCGGTCTCCTCTAGACCAGCGGCGTGGGGGAGGAGCAGGGGACCCAACTGGGGGAGGAGGAGGCCCAGCCCTCCCCCAAGGGTGAACGCGGGGAGGCCCATGAGCAGACCGCGATGCCAGCCCCTGCCGAACGCGACCCGGCGCCGAACCAGGAGGAACCCCAGAGCTCCCCCTACGATCGCGGAAAGCCCGTAACCAATGGACAGAACCGGGAGCGACCAGCGGCTGAGCACGGCCAGGAGGAACATCCCTGCCCCCGCCAGGGCGGCTACCGCGTTGATGAGGGCCACGTACTGCATCTCCTGGGTCATCTGGAAGTAGCCCGTGCCGATCCCCCGGAACACGCCCGCCCAGATCCCGGGCAGGACCACGACGAGGATCACCGTCCGCACGGTGGCCGATGGGTAGTAGAACCAAGCGAGGAAGACCACCACAACCGTCGTAGCCAGGGCGAACAGGAGCCGGAGACGGAGGGTGCCGGAAAGGAGCTCCGGGATGCTTGTCCCAGGCTTGGTTCCCTCGCGGATCATCACCGGAGTGAGGCCCAGGTCGGTCAGGTAGCCCGCGATCCCGAGGAGGGCCAGGGCAAGGGAGAGCACACCATACTGCTCGGGACCGAGGTACCGCGCCACGAGGATGGCGACGAGCGCGGTGATGATGCGTACCCCAACGTTGCTCACCAAGAGATACGCGGCGTTCTTGGCGATCCGAGTCCCCGGGGAGAGAGGTTCGCTATCCAACTGCATCGCCCCCGGGCGAGCGGGGAACACTCGCCGGATCAGATCTTATCTCGTGCCTCAAGTTTGGGAAGTCCGGGCGGTCCGTTGGCCCGTAGTCCTCTGGGGTGCGAGGGCGTCCGCGATCGGATCAACGGCCCCGTGCAGGACAGCCTCGTCGGGGCCCTCGGCCATGATCCGGATGAGGGGCTGGGTCCCCGAGGGGCGCACGATCAGGCGGCCGGTCCCGTCGAGCTTGGCCTGGGCGGCCTGGATCGCGGCCCGCACCCGGGGGTCAGCGAGCGCTGCCTCCCGGTCCTCCACCGGCACGTCCCGGCGCAGCTGGGGATAGAGGGGGACCGGGGCCACGAGGGAGGCAAGGTCGGTCCCCGCCCGGATGAGGACTCGCAGCACGAGGAGGGCGGTGAGGATCCCGTCCCCGGTCACGGCCCATGGGCGGTAGATGATGTGGCCGGAGGGCTCCCCCCCGAGGTCGCTCCCCCCCTCCCGCATCGCCCACGCCACGTTGCGGTCGCCCACGTCCACCCGCTCCACCCGGAACCCCCGTGCGGTCAGGTACTGCTCGGCTCCGAGGTTAGCGAGCACGGTGAACACGACCTCGGGGGAGGAGAGCTCGTTCCAGCTGAGAAGGTGCGGGGCGAGGGCCGCGATCAGGCGATCCCCCTCCACGATATCGCCCCGGCCGTCCACGAACAGGGCCCGGTCGCCGTCGCCGTCGAACGCGATGCCGAGGTCAGCCCGCTCGGCGGGGACGGCTGCGGTCACGGCGTCCATCGCCGCAGCGCCGGTAGCGTTGATCCGCGCCCCATCCGGCTCCGCCCCAAGGAGGACGAGCTCGGCCCTGAGGGTAGCAAAGAGCATCGGCGCAACCCGCGCCGTCGCCCCATGGGCGCAGTCGAGGACGATCTTCAGGCCCGCGAGAGACAGGCCACCGCCCCTCTCCCGGAGGAACGCAAGGTAGCTCTCCGCGACCGCCGGGCGAGGGGTCACCCGTCCCCGCGGGCCGGCGCGGGGCCTAGCTTCGAGGAGGGACTCCACCCGTTCCTCATCGGCAACCGATAGTTTTAGCCCATCGCGGCCGTAGAACTTGATCCCGTTATCGGGGGGGGGATTGTGGGAGGCGGAGACGACGCAGCCCAGCCCGTACCCGGACTGGACCACGAGGTGGGACACGGCCGGGGAGGGGAGGACCCCCGCGAGGTCCACATCGCAGCCGGCCGCAGCGAGCCCGGCAGCACAGGCCGTGGCGAGGGCCGGTCCGGAGAGGCGCGTGTCCTGAGCCACCAGGACGTTCCCCGGGCGGAAGGCGAGCCCCGCCGCCTGTCCCAGGCGGAACGCGAGGTCGGCCGTGAGGTCCACCCCCGCCACCCCGCGCACCCCATCCGTCCCGAAGTACCGCACGCCCCCCCCCTTCCGCCAGTCCGACATTGTCGCCATGCGGTCGGCCGAGGACAAGAAATCGCCGAGACGGGGCGATGCTCCAGGATAACCCTAGACCGAACTGGCGTTTGGGAACGGGAAAGGGGCCGCTACTGTCCCCGGCGGAGCATCCATTGCCAGGCGGTCGCGACGATGGGGTCGAGGGTGGTGAACCGCGGCTCCCAGCCGAGGTCCCTCTTCGCCCGGGACGGATCGGCGACGAGGGCCGCCGGGTCCCCTGCCCGGCGCGGCGCGTCCACGGCGCGGATCTCGCGGCCGGTGATCCTCCGGCAGCACTCCACCACCTCGCGCACGGTGTGCCCGCGCCCCGTCCCGAGGTTGTAGGCCGGCGCCGCTCGCCCCTCCTCAAGCGCCCGCAGGGCGAGGACGTGCGCCCGGGCGAGGTCGGAGACATGGATGTAGTCCCGAACCGCTGTCCCATCCTTCGTCTCGTAGTCGGTGCCGAAGATCTGCACCTCCCGCCGCACCCCGAGGGCGACCTCGAGGACGATCGGGATGAGGTGGGTCTCGGGATCGTGGCATTCGCCGATCTCCCCGTCGGGGTCAGAGCCAGCGGCGTTGAAGTACCGCAGCGACACATGCCGAAGGCCGCGGGCGACCCCGTAGTCCTTGAGGATCCACTCGAACACGAGCTTCGTCCGGCCGTAGGGGTTTGTCGGCTCTTTGGGGTGGTCCTCGGGGATCGGGACGCGCACCGGATCGCCGTACACGGCAGCGCTCGACGAGAACACGATCGCGTTCACCCCGGCCTCGACCATGGCATCGAGAAGCGCCAGCCCACACCCGACGTTGTTGTAGTAGTACTTCGCGGGGTTCCCCACGGATTCGGGCACCGAGGTGTGGGCGGCGAAGTGGATCACCGCCTCGATCGGGTACCGCCGGAATGTGCGCGCAAGGAGGGCGGCGTCAGCGAGGTCCCCCTCCACGAACTCCGCGCAGAGGACGAGCTCGCGATGCCCGGCAGACAGGTTGTCCAGCGCGACCACGTCCCGCCCGTCCCGCAAAAGTTCCTTGATCGTGTGGCTCCCGATGTACCCTGCCCCGCCCGTGACGAGGATCATCCTTCCTCCTTTAGCTGCCTGGGTGATATGGACGCTGTTCGTTCACCATGGGTGTTTTCCCCTCCAAGGGGGGAGAGAGAGACTGAAGGATCATGGCTCCACCCGTACTTCGCCGTCATCTCCCAACCAGGTCTGCACGGCGACCCTCCCTCCCCGCACGGCGGCCCGGCGGCCGATCACGGAGTCCTGGAGGGCCACGCCCTCGATCCGCGCTTCGTCCATGACGATCGCCCGGGCGATCGCGGCCCGGCGGACGACCGCCCGTGGCCCGATCGCGACGTGGGGGCCGACGGTGGACCGCTCAACCACCGCCCCCGCCCCGATGAAGGCGGGCCCGCTCACCCGGCTTCCCGACACCTGAACCCCGCGCTCGATCACGACCGGCCCCTCGATCGTCGAATCCCCGTCCGCCTGTCCCTCGACCCGCGGCTCGACCTGCCCGAGGAGGAGGCGGTTCGCGGCGAGGAGGTCCTCCGGCCGGCCCACGTCCTGCCACCACCCGTCCACCGGAGAGGGGAGAACGGGGTGCCCGTGGTCTACGAGCCACTGCAGGCAATCGGTGAGCTCGAGCTCCCCGCGGAACGACGGCTTCACCTCCCGCGCCGCCCGGAAGAGGACTGGGGTGAACACGTACGCACCGACGATGGCGAGGTCGCTCGGCGGATCGCGCGGCTTCTCGACGAGGCGGACGAGCCTCCCCCCCTCGATCACGGCCACCCCGAACCGCCGGGGGTCCTCAACCGGGCACAGGGCGACAACGGCGGACGGCTCTCGCGACCGAAACAGGTCCACCACGCCCGTCACCCCCTTCTCAAGGAGGTTGTCCCCGAGGTAGACGAGGAACGGCTCGTCTCCCACGTACTCCTCGGCACAGAGGACGGCGTGGGCCAGGCCTTTCGGCACGGGCTGGAGGACGTAGGACAGGTGGAGCCCGAGCTGGGCCCCGTCGCCCAGCCGCTCCCGGAACTGGCCCTCCACGCTCGGGCTGACGACGATCGCCACGTCGCGGATCCCCGCTCCCCGCACCGCCCCCAGGGCGTGCTCGACCACCGGCCGGCCGGCGACGGGGAGGAGGTGCTTGGCCTGGGTGAACGTGAACGGGCGGAGCCGGGTCCCCTCGCCCCCGCACAGCACGACCGCCTTCATGACGGAACCCATTCTAGCCAAATCCCCGATCGCCCGCGCCGGGACCGCGCGCTACGCTCAAGGCCATGATGCGGAAAGTCCTGTCGCTAGTGGCCATCGGAGCGGTGGCATGGAGCGGATGGGGGCAGTCGGTGGCCGACCTCACGGCGGAGGCAGAGGCCCTGTTCCCGATCCGGTACGAGCTCGCGAACATGGAGCGGCTGATCGGGGTCTACGAGGCCCTCCTCGCTGCGGAACCGGGGAACGCGACCATTCTCGCGCAGCTCGCCCAAGTTTGGTACGAGCGGGCGGTGTTCGCACCGGAGGAGGGTAAGGAAGCGATCCTCCGCACCGCGGCCGACTACGGGTTCCGCTCCCTCGGGCTCGCGGGCCTCGACAAGGGGCTCAGCCTCTCCGACGGGGAACTGCGCGCCCTCCTCGCCCGCACCACGGACCCGGCCGCGATCCTGTGGACGGCGCACAGCTGGGGCCTCCTCCTGGGACGGATGAACCCGTTCGCGGCGTTCGCGAGCCTCGGTAAGATCCGGACAATGTACGAGCGGGTGATCGAGCTCGACCCGGGGTACTGGGGAGGATCGGGACCGCAAGCGTACGGTGCGCTCCTCGCCAACCTCTCCGACTACGGGATCCTGTTCGGGGTCAAGCTCGCCGACGCAAAGTCCTACTTCGAGTGGGCGATTGCCCTCGATCCGACGTACCTCGAGAACCACCTCGCCTACGCCTGGGAGTACGCCCGACGGGCCAAGGACCGGGCCCTGTTCGAGGATCTCCTCCACTACGTGCTGGAAGCCCCGATCGGGAACTGGCCGTTCTGGAACCGCCACGCCAAGGCAAAGGCGGCGGAGTACCTGCACGAGGTGGATCGGCACTTCCGATGACGTGGGTGCTCCTCGTGGCCCTCATCGGGGCACTGCTCGCGGTGAACCAACCACCGGTCCCCCTCGCGTTCGATTCCGCGGCGCGGGCGGTAGGGGAGGTGGCGCGGGCCCTCGGCGGGACGGGGCGCGGGCTGCGGGACCCCTACCCGGAGGTGTCCCGTCCGGTGATGGCCGTGCTGCGCCATGTCCCCCCGGCGGTGCGGGAGGCCGTGATCGGGTGGGGGATGCGCTTCTCCGTGGGGTACCCGGCACCGGCCCTCGCCGGACTCGACCCCGACTCGCTCTTTACTGACTACGTTCGGCGCTACCCCAACCGGGAGTACCCGGCGATCGTCCTCGGCTCGCCGGGAGGGGGGGTGGCGCACCTCGCAGCCCTCCTCGACGCCCCGTTCCTCCCCGTGTGCGCCCTGATCGGGATCCGCCACGAGGTGCAGCCAGATGACCTCGCGGCGTACGTCGCCACCGCCCACGCCGCGCGGGAGCTCGCCGCTCCCGGCCGCTGCGAGCTCATCGTCCACTACGACCCGATCCACGACCGGGACCTCGTCGCCCATGCCTGCCTGATCCGGATCCGGCTCCTCTCCCTCCCCGCTCCGTACCGGGAGTTCATCGGCGAACACCTCGCCCCGGGGGGGGCACTCATCCTCGCCGAGGGCACCTACCCCTGGCCTCAAGCGGAGCTCGGGGACGGGGTCTGGCTCCAGATCGGAGGCCTGGGCGGGATCGCGCCGGAGGACTACCTCGCCTCCTACCCCCCGCCGGGACCGACGACCGCCCGCCGGGAGTCGGAGTGGGGGTGCCCGGACGTCTTCGCGCAGGATCTACGAGCGTTCGCAGCCGGCGCGGGGATCACGCTCCTAGAGGTCCCGGCGGCCCACCCGACGGACTACAGCGAGCTCGCCTACCGGGCCTACCGCGCCGCCGGAGCGCGAAGCGATGTGGTGATCCTCGACTGCTTCACCTCCCTCGATAGCCGGTTCTGCACGCGGACCGGGATCCCTCCCCTCCATCTCCCGTTCGGGACGGAGGACGCCCTCCTCTTCGCCCAGGGGTTCCTCGCCGCGGATCCCGTGGCGGAAAAGTTCCTCCTCCTCCACCCCACATTCGCCCGTCCTCCAGACTGGGTCCCGCTCGCCCGGTGGAGGGAGGTTCTGGGAGAGGGGACGACGGTCCTCGTGGATGAGCGGTACTGGCCGGACGATCCCTATGCCCCGTTCGCCGCCGCGGCGGAGCTCGCCCGGCTGGAAAGGGAATGGGAGCTCGCTTGCCCGCTCCGCCTCTCCGTTCAGGGGTTCCGCGACCTCGTGGGGCGCTGATCCGCGGGGAGGACGGCCCGCGGGCCGGGACCATCGCCCACGGAGATGAACGGGATCCCGTAGGCCCGTTCGAGGAGGGGGGGAGTGACGACCTCGCCCGGCGCCCCCTGGGCGAGGACCTCGCCCGCAGAGAAGAGGGCCACCCGGTCCGCGTAGAGGAGGGCGTTGTTCGGGCTGTGGGAGGTGATCGCCGCCCCGAGGCCTTCTCCCACCACCTCCTGCACCGCGAGGAGGACCCGGTGCTGGTTCGCCGGGTCGAGGTGAGCATCCGGCTCGTCGAGGAGGAGGAACGCCGCCCCCTGGGCCAGCCCCCGCGCCACGAGGACGAGCCTCCGCTCCCCTCCGCTTAAGGTGTAGTAGGGGCGATCCCGGAACCCCGCCAGGTTGAGGGCCGCCAGCGCTTCGTCGGCGGCGCGGCGGTCCCGTTCCTTGGGCTGGCTGAGCCAGCGCACGTAGGGGGCGCGGCCCATGAGGACCACCTCCCACGCCGTGAAGTTGAACGGCGGCTCGTGGAACTGGGGCACGTACCCGACCTGCTGCGCCCGCTCCCGGGCGGAGAACGACCCGAGCGGCCGATCGTCGAGGAGGACCTCCCCCTCCGCGGGGGGGCGCAGGCCGCCGATGCAGTCGAGGAACGTCGTCTTCCCGCTCCCGTTCGGGCCGAGGAGGAACGCCGTCTCCCCGGAGCGGAGTTCAAGCGTGATCCCGCGCAGGACCGGGCGGCCCGGGATGTAGGCGTAGACGAGCCCTCCTGCCCGGAGCCTCACCGCCATCCCCCCCGCTCACGGAGGAACCTGAGGAACAGGACGAGGAACAGCGGGGCCCCGAGGAGGCCAGTGAGGATCCCCAACGGGATTTCCGCGGTGAGGAGCGTGCGGGCGAGCGTGTCAAGGGCCACCACGAGGGCCGCCCCCAGCCCGGCCGCGGCGGGGAGGAGCCGCGCATAGTCCGGCCCCACCACCGCCCGGGCAGCATGGGGCACAAGCAGCCCAACCCAGCTCACGGTCCCGCTCACGGAGACCGCGGAGGCGACGAGGAGGGTCCCCATCCCCACCACGAGGAACCGCGTCGGGCGGACCCTCACCCCGAGCGCCTCCGCCTCCTGGTCGGCGAGGGTGAGGAGGTTGAGGCGCCACCGGGCGAGGAGGAAGAAGGAGAGGCCGATCCCGGAGGCGATGCCGAGGGGAAGGAGATCGGGGACGCGGACCCCGCTCAGGCCCCCGAGGAGCCAGTACGTGATCGCGGGAAGGGTCCCGAGCGGGTCCGCCGCGTACTTTACGAGCCCGAGGACCGCGGACAGGAACGAATCCACGAGCACCCCAGCGATGACGAGGACGAGGACCCCCCCCCCGAACGTCCACCCGAGGAGGGCGGTGAGGGCCACGCCGAGGGCTCCCCCGGCGAAGGCGAATGCCTGGACCACCGCCGGCTGGGGGAAGAGGAGGAACGCCAGCGCGGCCCCCAGCCCCGCCCCCGAGCTCACCCCGAGGAGCCGCCCCTCGACGAGGGGGTTACGGAACACGCCCTGGTACACCGCCCCCGCCACGGCGAGGTTCGCCCCCACCAGCGCCGCAGCCCCGATCCGCGGGAGGCGAATCCGCAGGACAAGGGCCCGCACCACCTCCGCCACTTCGCCCCCGGTGAGGGCGGCGAACACCTCCCCCGGCGAGATCGGGTACCGCCCGACCATCAGGGCGAAGAACATCACGGGCAGGGGGAGGAGGAGAAGCCCTCCCACCAGCGCGGACCGCTTCATCGGCCGAACAGGGCCGCTACCGCGTCCGGGGCGAGATGGCACCCGTAGAAGTCCCCGTAGAACCGGATCACCTCCGTCACCAGGTCGAGCCCGGTGGACCCGGGGTGGAGGGTCTCCGCGAGCCACAGGAGCCCCAGGACGACCTCCGGCCCCGGGATGTCCCACGACGCGAAGAACTCGGGGAACCGGTACACCCGCCCCGTCCGGACCGCGGTCACCCCCCGCCAGATCGGGTCGGACGCGAGCGCCACGAGGTCGGCCTGGTTGTAGACGGGGACGAGGACCACCTCCGGGTCCCACAGAAGGAGCCGCTCCGCATCCACCCGCTGCCAGAAGAGCCCCGGCCGGGGGGAAAGGGCGCGCCCGAGTGGGATCCCGCCCGCAAGCTCGATGAGGACGTTCTGGATCACGTCCCCGGCGTACACGTTCAGGACGGTGTAGTAGGCGGCAAAGTACACGCGGGGGCGGGGTTCCCGCGCCGCGGTCCCCTCCGTGACCCGGGCGCTGACCTCCCTGAACCGCGCGGCGAGCTCCTCGGCCCGTTCTGTGCGACCGAGGACTTTCCCCGTGAGGAGGATCGCCTCCTCGATCCCGTCCAGGGTCTCCGGGAAGTAGAGCACGGTGGGGATCCCCACTTCCTCGAGAAGCGGCGCCAATCCCGTCCCGTGGACGACGGAGCTAGCGAGGACGACGTCCGGCTGGAGGGCAACGATCGCCTCCACGGTCGGCTGCACGGGGAGCTCCTTCCCTCGGTAACCCGGATCGAGCCCGGCGAGCGCCTCCTGGGCGAGGGGGAGGGAGGGGAAGCTCGCGTAGTACGCCCCGACCAGGGCCTCCCCCCCACCCAGCGCATACACGATCCAGCTCGTCCCGCTGTGGAGGCACACCACCCGTTCCACCACCGGGGGGAGGGCCACCTCCCGGCCTGCTTGGTCCACCACGATGCCCTGCCCCCCCACGGGGAACGAGAGAAGGCCAACGACGAGGATCAGCCACGCGATCACGGCCCGATGATACTCGCTAGCTCCTCTGCTGTGAGTTCAACCTCATAGAAGTCGCGGTACAGGCGGGCGGCGTACTCGCCCAACGGCAGGGGAAGGCTCCCCGGGTGCAACAGTTCAGCGAGCCACGCGATCCCGAGGACCGACTCCGGGATCGGGTTGTCCCACGCGAACAGGAGCTGGGGCATCTTGTACACCCGACCCGTCTGGACGGCGGTGATCCCCTGGAACACGGGATCCCCGAGGTAGTCCACGGGGACAGCAGTCCCGTACGAGGCAATGACGATCACATCAGGGTTCCAGAGGAGGAACTGCTCCGGGCTCACGTTCTGCCACGAGGTCCCCGCCAGGTCCTCCGCCGCCGTGCGGCCGCCGGCGAGGGCGATCTGCTGCGCCTGGTACATCCCCGCCGCTGCCACGCGGAGGGGCTCCGTGCCCACGAACAGGACGCGCGGGGCTTCCTCATCGGCCGGGACAGCGCTTGCCACCTCGGCCACCACCTCATCGAACAGGGCGACGAGCCGCGCCGCGGCCTCTTCGCGTCCGAGGATCTTCCCCGTGAGCTCGGTTGCCGCGCGCACGGCGTCGAACGTCTCCGCCGCGTAGAGGACGGTCGGGATCCCCACATCCCCGAGGAGATCCGCAAGCTTCTGATGCCGCACCCCCGCCACGACGAGGTCCGCCTTCAAGGCCACGATCGCCTCCACCGTGACATCGCCCGGGAACCCCTTGCCCTCCCACTGCGGGTCGATCCGCGCCATCACCCCGCGGGCGATGGGGGAATCCGGGATCCCGAGGTAGCGGGCTCCCACGACGAGGTCGCCCGCCCCGAGCGCGTACACGTACGCGGTGGCCACGGCGAACGCGCTCGCCACCCGCGTGGGCACGGCAGCGATCTCCACCGTACGCCCGGCCTGGTCCACCACGGTGAGGCCCTGCGCCCATCCCCCGACCGCGAGGACGACGATCATGAATCCGACTCTGAGTGCCTTCATGCTTCCTCCTTGACCACGAACAGATCTTCCAGGCCATCGAGCCACCTCAGGCCCCCCTCCACCTGAGAGAGCCGCAGCCGCCGCACTGCCTCCCGAAACGGGTCTTCACCCGTGTCCCGCGCGAGGATCCGTGCCCGACGCTTGTCGAGGACTGCCCGCTCCTCGGCCACGTACGTGGCGAGGTGGTGGGGGGCGAACCGGATCAGGAAGTAGAGCCGGATGAGGTACGACCCCCGCGCCCGCCGGGGGGAGGTCGAACCGGAGAGGAGCCACTGCCAGAACCGCTCTTCCCCGGCCGGGGTGAGGGAGTACACCCGGCGCGGGGGGCCCCCCGGCGCCTCCTCGAGCGCGCTCGAAACGTACCCGCCCTCCTCCAGCCGCCGGAGCCAGGTGTAGAGCTGGCTCGATGCCACGCGCCATGCTGGCCCCAACTCCTCGCGGACCCGGCTCCGCAGCTCGTAGCCGTGGGCCGGGCCCAGCTTCAGCATCCCGAGGACGAGCTCTTCCATCCGCATCCCCCCCGCCTATTCCAACTTGGAATAGGCCAGTCTACCCGCTCCCTACCGTCCCGTCCACGGCGCGAGGCGCCGTGCCGCTCGGGTCCCGCGGTGCCCGGTACGGTAAGATCCGGGGGCAAGCCCACGCCCGTGGGCGATGCCGAAGCGAGGGAGGGGAGAAGCGATGCCGGATGCCCCGATCGGGGAGTGGACGGTTCGCCAGTTCCTGGACGCGGTGGCGTCGGACGAACCCGTGCCGGGCGGGGGGGCCGGGGCCGCCCTCGCCGGGGCAGGGGCTGCCGCCCTCCTCCACATGGTGGCCTCCCTCGCCCTCCGGCGGGCCACGGATCCCGCGGCGGTGGCATCCCTCACCGCCCACCGCGGAAAGGCCCGCGCCCAGGGGCAGCAGTTCCTGGACCTCGCCGACGATGACGTCGCCGCGTACCGCGGTGTGATGAGCGCCCTTGCCCTCCCCCGCGCCACGCCCCAGGAGAAGGCCCATCGCGCGGCCGCCCTCCACCAGGCCCTCGCCCGGGCGGCGGAGGTCCCGCTGGCCACGGCCCGGCTCGCCACCGATGCCCTTGCCCTCGCCTCAGAGGTCGCCCCCTTCTGCCCCCCGGTCGCCCGGAGCGACCTCGCCACCGCGGTCCACCTCGCCCGAGCAGCGGCGGAGGCCGCCGTGGCGAATGTGGATGCCAACGCCCTCTCCCTCGATGAGTCCCCGTTCCGTCGCGAGCTCGCCCATGCCCGCTCCGAGGTTTCCACCGCCGCGCGCGCTCAGGCGGAGGCCGTCCTCGCCCCGCTCGAGGCGGCCCTCCAGGCGTGGCTCGATCCACCTTGACCTGGTCCCCGGCCAGGGCTATAAGACGGGCGCTACGCGGAGGGCGGGAGCCCCAAGGAGGCGGTGTATGAGGGTGAGGGCGGGGATGGTGGTGGGCCTTCTTCTATGGGCAGGGTTGGCCCAGGGAGCGACATGGATCGTCTGCCCCACGGAGTGCCCCTACGCGGACCTCGCGGAGGCGATCGCCGCCGCCGCGCCCGGCGACACGATCCTCGTCCAGCCGGGAACCTACCCCGGCGATGTGTGGCTGAAAAAGCCGCTCGACATCCGCAGCGCGGGGGATGAGCCTGGTGTCATCGAGGGCCACGTGTACGTTCTCGGTACGGGCCAGGTCACCCTCCACGGCCTGACCGTTCGCAGCGGGGGGATCCACCTCGAGGACAGCTCCGGCGTCCTGATCGCCGACTGCGCGGTGGAGGGCCCGAGCGGGATCGTCATTCGCAGCGCGTCCGTGACCGTCCGCGACACTGCCATCACCGGCGCCGCGGACCACGGGATCCTCGTCACCCTCGGATCGCGGGCCCTCATCGCCGGTTGCACCATCTCCGGAGCGGGGAAGGACGGGATCCACATCGCCGCCTCCCTGGCCGACTTGCGGGACAACGTGGTCCAGGGTAGCGGCGGCTACGGGATCTGGGGCGACGCCCACGCGACCGTGTCCGGCCAAGCGACGCTCGCCTCCCTCTCCGGGAACGCCCGCGGGACGGTCGGGGGAACGGCACTGGCCCTCGACCGCGATCCGCCAGCGGCCCCCGCGGGCCTGACCGTGTCCCCGGAGGAATGGACCGCGGGGAAGATCTCGGTCGCCTGGGTCCCCCCGGAGGACCTGAGCGGGATCGCAGCGGCCTGGTACACGATCGGATCCGCGCCGCAGGGCCCGGAGGACGGGACCCGCGCGGTCGGGAACCCGTTCCTCGTCGCCTCCCCTCCCGAGGGAAAGCATGTGGTGTACGTGTGGCTGGAGGACCACGCGGGGAACCGGAACGAGAAGGCCTGCGCCGAGGCGCTCCTCCTCGCCGATCGGACCCCCCCGAGCGGGGAGGTCGCCGAAAGCAGCGGGGCGCGGCACGTGTTCTCCCCCCAGATCACGCTCACGATCGAGGCCCGAGATCTCGCGGGGACCGAGCCCGGCAGCGGCGTGGCCTCGCTACGCCTCTCCAACGATGGCCGCACGTGGGGGCCCTGGCAGCCGTTCGCGCCCAGCGTGGCGTGGGACCTCGCGGGCAGCGGCGGGTCGGCCGCGCCGGGCGCGAAGACTGTGGTCATCGAGCTCAGGGATCGAGCGGGCAACGTGAGCCGGATCACGACCGAGCTGATCCTCGTCCCCAGCCTCGCCTCGTCGGAGCCGATCCTGTGCCTGGCGGTGACGGGGAACCTCCTCGCCCATGGCTCGCCAAGCGGGACGATCCGCGTGGTGGACCCCACGACTGGGAAGGAGGTCCTCGCTCTGCGCGGCCACACCGGCGGGGTGTACGCCCTCGCCTTCTCCCCCGATGGGAAGACCCTCGCCTCCGGGTCGAACGACAACACGGTCCGCCTGTGGGACGTCGCCACCGGGAAGGAGGTGCGCGTCCTGCGCGGCCATACGGGCGGGGTGTGGGCGGTCGCCTTCTCCCCCGATGGGAAGACCCTCGCCTCCGGGTCATCGGATGCCACGGTCCGGCTGTGGACGGTTGCCACGGGGAAGGCGTGGCGCACCCTGAGCGGACACACGGGCGTGGTACGGGCGGTCGCGTTCTCCCCGGACGGAAAGGCCCTCGCCTCCGGGTCGGATGACCGCGCGGTGCGGGTGTGGGAAGTAGCTAGCGGCCGGCTGAAGCACACCCTCACCGACCACGGGGGCGCGGTGCGCTCCGTCGCCTTCTCACCGGATGGAAAACTCCTCGGCTCAGTGGGCGCGGACGGGAAGGCCCTGCTGTGGGACGGGGCCACGGGGAAGCTCGCCCGGACGCTCGTCCCGGCCGGCCCGGAGCTACGCGCTGTGGCGTTCGCCCCGGACGGGGAATTGGTCGCCACCGCCTCCGCGGCGGGCACAATCGTCGTGTGGGATGTGGCGACGGGAGAGGAACGGGATACCCTCCAGGGACACACGGCCCAGGTCAATGTCCTGGCCTACACGGCCGATGGGCGCACCCTCGCCTCCGGCGGAGCGGACAAGGTGGTGCGGCTGTGGCAGGTCGAGCCATAGGGCCGGGCGCGGTGCGGAGGGCAAACCGGCGGCGGGGATGGGCGCTGCTCGTGGCGGCGGGGACGTTGTGCTCCGTCTCCGGGTGCTTCTACGCCGAACCCGAGGCCTACGTCCTCTCCTTCGCCTGGGAGTCGGATGGCACGTCCTGGACCTGGGAGTTCCGCATCCCCACAGACCTGTACGCGCTCTACCGTCGCCAGACCCAGCGGCGATGGTGCAGCGACGAGAGTTGCGATTGGTATCGGTATGTGACGGATCCCAACGACGATGCCTATGTCGAAGCTCTGGCTGCGGAGCTGGCCCGGGTGATGGGGGAGCGCTACACCGCTGGGCAACTCTACCACAAGACCCTCCAGTTCACGCTCGACTTCGTAACGGCCGCCATCCCCTACACGACGGATCAGCCGGAGGAATGGCCGAAGTATCCGATCGAAACCCTGGTCGAGGGGCGGGGGGACTGCGAGGATACAGCGATCCTCTACACGTCCCTGGTGCGGCCGCTCGGCCACGGGGTCCACTTGATCCTCCTCGCGCAGCATGTGGCGGTCGGCGTGGAGGTCCACCCCTCGTTCATCGAGAACGCGCCCTACGAGGTCGGCTACTACACCTACGCCGGAACGTACTACGTGTTCTGCGAGACGACGGGAGACCCGGAGACCTCGGGCTACATCCCGGTGGGGTACCTCCCTCCCGCGGTCCGCGACGAGTTCCTCTCCGATCAGTGGTTCTTCTACGACCTGCGGCTGGGGGCGGCGAGCCAGGCGACAGCCGAGCTCAGCACCCCCACTGGGAACCGGACCGATCCCGACTGGCTGCGATGGACGGAGCTACCGTAGGGGCCGGCGAGGCTAGCGAACCCGGCCAAGCTCCGCGGTGACGGGCCTCCCTGGCTGGGAGAGAGGGATTCGAACCCCCACTAACGGGTCCAGAGCCCGTCGGCCTACCGTTAGCCGATCTCCCAGTGCCCGCGCATTCTAGCTCCCCCTCCCCCACCGGGCAACCGTTGCGTTCCCGATTCGATCCTCTGTACAATGAACCGATGGGACGTCGCTGGCCTTGTGCCGCTGGAACGTTCTACCCCGCCGACCCGCGGCGACTGCGCGAGGAGATCGAGGCTGCCCTCGGGCGAGGCTCTCTCACCTTGACCGCCCAGGCTCTGCCGAACTCGGTGGGGGCGATCCTCCCCCACGCCGGGTACCGCTACTCGGGCGCGGTGGCAGGAGCGGGGTACCGAGCTCTCGCGCGGCTCGGACCGCCGGAGGCGGCGATCGTCCTCGGCACGAACCACACCGGGCTCGGCGGGCTGATCACGGTCGCGGAACCGGGGATCTGGGAGACTCCGCTCGGGGAGGTGCCCGTGCCTGCCCTCCTCTCCCGCGAGGTCGCGGAGGCCCTCGGAGCTGACCAGGACGATGTTCCCTTCGCCGACGAGCACTCGGTGGAGGTCCAGCTCCCGTTCCTCCGGTACCTGTTCCCCCGATTGCCCGTCATCCCGGTGGTGGTCCACCCCCTGAGCGTGGCGAGGTCCAAAGAGGCCGGCGCGGCGCTGGGGAGGCTCGTCGCCCACCGGCCGCTCCTCCTCATCGCGTCGAGCGACTTCACGCACTACGAGCCGGATCCGGTGGCACGGGAGAAGGACCGCCGGGCCCTCGTCCCGATCCTGAACCTAGATGTGGACGGGTTCTACGACGCGGTGCTCCGGCACCGGATCTCGATCTGCGGCGTGGGGGCGATTGCCCTTCTCCTCGTCGCGGCGCGGGAGGCGGGGCTGCTGGGGGCGGCGCTCCTCGACTACCGCACGTCGGGCGAGGTGGGAGGGCAGCTCGACCAGGTGGTAGGGTACGCGGCGGTCCTCTTCCAGCGGGTGGACGATGTTGCGTAGCATGACCGGGTTCGGCCGGGCACGGGCCACGCGCGGAGAGTACGCCGTGCAGGTGGACCTGCGCAGCCTCAACCATCGCTTCCTCGAGGTCCGCGTGCGCGGGCTCGCCGAGTTGCCCCTCCTCGCCCAGAGGTGCGAGGAGCGCCTGCGGGACGCATTCGTGCGGGGCTCACTCGAACTCCACGTGCGGTGGGAGAGCGGGAGTCGCCCGAAGCAGCTCGGGCTCGACGCGGCCCGCCAGTACCTCCGCGATCTATCCCGACTCCAACAGGAGCTCGGCCTCGCGGACCGGCCCACCCTCGCCCACCTCCTCTCCCTCGGTGTGTTCACGGAGGCGGCGCCGGAGGAGGAGGAGATGTGGCCCGTCGTGGAAGAGGCCCTGGGCCAGGCGATCGAGGCGGTGGTGGCGGCGCGGGAGAGCGAGGGGAAGTCGCTCCGGGCGGCGCTCGCCCGCGAGGCGGAGCTCCTTCAGGCGGCGATCGCGGATGCGGAACGCCTCGCCCCCCACGCCCTCGACGAGGCCCAGGGACGGATCAGGGCCCGGATCGAGGAGCTCGGGCTCGACCCTGACCCAGCACGGATCGCGACCGAGCTCGTCCTGTGGGCGGAACGGAGCGACGTGCGCGAGGAGCTGGATAGGCTCCAGAGCCACCTCACCCGGTTCACGGACCTCCTTGACTCCGACCTCCCGCTGGGGCGGGAGATCGAGTTCCTCGCCCAGGAGATGGGGCGCGAGGCGGGCACGCTCTCCGCCAAGGCCCGGTCCGTGGACCTCGCTCAGGCGGCGGGCCAGATCCGCCTCGCGGTGGAGCGGATCCGGGAACAGGCCCGGAACGTGGAATGAGGGACTTCCTCCCCGCGGGCTGGGATGTGCAGGGGGGGCACGGGATCGCCCTCGTGATCGCCGGCCCGTCGGGGGCGGGGAAGTCGTCGGTCATCGCCGCCCTCCTCCGCCGCGATCCGTCCCTCGTGTTCTCCGTGTCCGCGACGACCCGTCCCCGCCGTCCCGATGAGGTCGACGGCCGCGACTACACGTTCGTGACGGACACAGCCTTCGACCGGATGATCCGTGCCGGGGAGCTCCTCGAGTGGACCACGTACCACGGACATCGGTACGGGACCCCGCAGGCCGCGGTGGTGGGCCCGCTCGCGGAGGGGCGCGATGTGGTGATCAACGTCGAGGTGAAGGGGGCGCTTGCCCTGCGCCGGTCCGGCCTCCCCCACCCGGTGGTCCTCGTGTTCATGGTCCCCCCCAGCCGGGAGGAACTCGTGCGGCGCATCCAGAGCCGCGGCACGGAGTCCGCCGACGCGCTCGCGGCGCGGCTCGCGATCGCCGAGGAAGAGGTCCGCCACATCCCGGAGTTCGACTACCTGGTGGTGAACGACCGCCTGGAGGAGGCGGTGGAGCGGGTGGAGGCGATCCTCGTCGCGGAACGATCCCGGATCCGACGATGCTCGCCCTAGGCGTGGACCTCGTGGAGGTAGACCGCATCTCCGCTCTCATCGAGCGGCACGGGGTTCCCCGGCTGCGGCGCCTGTTCACCGAAGCTGAACTCACCTACGCCCTTTCCTCCCCCCGGCTCACCGCGCAGCGGCTGGCAGCGCGGTTCGCGGCCAAGGAGGCGTTCCGCAAGGCCCTCCGCCGGCCCGTGCCGTTCCCCGAGATCGAGGTGGTCGTGGAATGCAAGCGGCCCTGCCTCGTCTGGCAGGGCCGGTTCTATCCCGTCTCCCTCACCCACACCGCCCGCTACGCGGCGGCGGTGGTCGTGATCGAGCCTACTCCCCCTCCTCCTCCGCCAGCCCCTTCAGCCTCTCCCGGAGCGTGAACGTCTCGCGGCCGGCCTGGGGGGTGAGGAACCTGTCCTTCTCTGCATCCTCCACTTCCTCGGCGATCTTCTTGATCGAGAGCCGCACCTGGCGCTTGGACTCGTTGATCCCGATGATCTTCGCCGACACCTCTTGCCCGAGGCGGAGGGCCTCCGATGGGCTGGCGATCCGATCCGGCGAGATCTCGGACACGTGGATCAGCCCCTCCACGGCCGGGGTGAGGCGCACGAACGCCCCAAAATCCTTGATCTGGGTCACCGGCCCCGACACGATGGATCCCACCGAGTACTGTTCGAGGAACTCCTCCCACGGATCTTGCTGCAGCGCCCGCAGCGACAGGCTGATCCGGCGCTCCTCCTCGTCCACCTTGAGGACGATCGCGCGCACGGTCTGCCCCGGCGCGAGGACCTCCTTGGGATGCCCGACCCGCTGCCAGGAGATCTCCGAGATGTGGATGAGGCCCTCCACCCCCTGTTCGAGCTCCACGAACGCCCCGAAGTCGGTGACGTTCGTGACCTTGCCCTCGACGAGGGCGCCCCGCGGGTAGCGGTGGCCGACGTCGTCCCACGGATCGGGCAGCGCCCGGCGCAGGGATAGGCTGATTCTTTTGCGGTCCACGTCCACGGCCAGGACCACCACTTCCACCTCATCGCCCTCGGTCACAACGTCTTTCGGGTGCTTGGGGGTGGTCCAGGAGAGCTCGGAGATGTGGACGAGGCCTTCCACGTCCTCCTCCAACTCCACGAACGCCCCGAAGTCGGTCACGGACACGACCTTCCCCTTGACGCGCGCCTTCGGAGGGTAGCGCTCGGCGATCCCCTGCCACGGATCTGGGCGCAGCCGCTTCATGGAGAGCGAAATCCTCCCCTCCTCCCGATCCGCCTCGAGGACCATCACCTTCACCTTCTGGCCGGGCTCGAACTTGTCGGGAGGCGGTACGGGCACGTCCTTCCAACAGATCTCGGTGCGGTGGACGAGGCCGTCGTGGCCGCCCACGTCCACGAACACCCCAAAGTCCACCACGCTCTTCACCGTCCCCTCGACCACCGTCCCCGGGGTGAGGGAGGCAAACAGCGCGTCCCGCTCCTTCTCCTCAAGCTCCTTGAGGAACTCGCGGCGGGACACGACGATGTTCCGGTTGCGGCGGGAGAACTCGATGATGCGGAACTCGAGGTCCTTCCCCTTCAGGCGCTCGATCTTGGTGGAGATGCCCTTGCCGAGGTGGGAAGCAGGGAGGAAGGCACGGATCCCCCCCAGGCTAACGTTGTACCCCGCCTCCCCCACTTCATCGAGGATCACACCGGAGACGGAGGCCCCGGTCTTGTAGGCCCGTTCGAGTTCACCATACCGTTTGGAGAGGTAAGCCTGGCGCTCGGAGATGTACACCGCGCCGTTTTCCTCATCGATGTAGGTGATGAGGACCTCGATCTCCTCCCCCGGTTGGGCCACCTCGTGGTGGGGCGCCAGTTCGCGCTTGGGGAGGATGGCCTCGGACTTGTACCCGATGTCCACGAGGATGTCCTGGCCCGCTTCCTGAACCACACGGCCCCGCACCGTGTCCCCGCGGCTGAACAGCCGCACGTCGCTCTCGTCGAGCGCCTCCTCCATCTGGATCCACTCCACCATCCGCAACCACCTCGTTGGTTTCCCCGTGTTCGGGCCCGCTACTTCTCCGCACTCCACGGCGAACCCCCGCTGGGTCAACGCACCGATCATATCGCTCCGTTGGGGCGGGCTCAAATCACGTCGCCCGGATGAGTTCCATCAACCGCTCCGTGAGAAGGCGGTAGCGCTCGGACCGGGAAAGATCGGGGGGAAGGCCGCGGCCGAGCTCGGCCACCGTGACCGGGGCGCCGATCCGCACCTCGATCCGGGGGAAGCGCACCGGGACCCGGAGGAACCGTGCCGGTGGGTACGGGCCCCGGGCCACGAGGTTTACAGGGATCAACGGGCGGCCCAGGCGCTCCGCGAACCGGATGGCGCCCGCCTTCGGCTCTGCGCCGGGCCGGGTCGTCCCCTCGGGGAAGATCCCGAGAAGGCGGGCGCGGCTCGCCGCCGCGAGCGCGCGGCGGTAGTCCTCGACCCCGAACGACTCCCGATCGATCGCCACCGCGAACCCCCACACAAACGGGGCGAACGCCGGATTATGTAACAGCCCTTCCCGGGCGAGGAACGTGATGCGGCGGAACGGGCCGCAGGCCACGCAGAGGAGGAGGATGTCCCAGTACGAACGGTGGGGGGCGACGAGGATCCCCCGCCCGCCGAGGTGCTCCCTCCCGCGGACGGACAGGCGGAACAGCACGGCCACGATCGGCCCGACGAGGACGACGAGGAACCCGTAGACGAGATCCCGCACCCGATCAGCGAGCCAGCTGCGCACGGCGCTCCTCGACCAGCCGCAGGACAGAAGCCAGCACTTCCTGGGGGGTCCTCCCCGTGGTGTCCACCACCACCGCATCGGGGGCCGCCCGGAGGGGGGAGTCCGGCCGGGTGGAGTCCCGCTCGTCCCGCCGCCGGATCGCAGCGAGGACGTCCGCGAACTCCCCTCCGTGCTCGGCGAGGCGCCGCCGCGCCCGCTCCTCGTCGGTCGCCCAGAGGAAGATCTTCAGCTCAGCGTCGGGGAGGACCACCGTCCCGATGTCCCGCCCCTCCATCACCACGTCCCCCTGCGCCGCGATCCGACGCTGGATCTCGACGAGGCGCCGCCGGACCCGCCCGTTCAGGGCGAGCTGGGAGGAGAGCTCGTCGAGGTCGGGGCGCGCCAGGAGATCCGTCACGTCCTCCCCGTCGAGGTAGATCCGGCCTCCCGCCCCCACCGTGATCTCCAGGCGCTCGACCGGGATCCCGCGCTGGTGAGCGAGGGCCGCCGCGCGGTACATCGCGCCGGTGGGGACGAACAGGTACCCGAGCTCCTCGGCGAGGGAACGGGCGAGGGTCGTCTTCCCCGCCGCCGCCGGCCCGTCAATGGCGATCCTCATGCTCGGATACGGTACCCCGACCGAATCGGGGACGCAACGAACAGTTCCCCCGCCACGTCGGGCCGGATCCTCCGCCGCCCCGCCTCGGCGGCCGACCGACTGGGGAAGGGAGCGAACAGGGCCGAGCCGGATCCCGTCATCCCCACCCCGCCCGGGGCAACCCGGGCAAGGAGGTCCCGCCACCGACGGAGATCGGGGAAGAGATGGACCGCAGCCGGCCAGAGGTCGTTTGGGAACCCCGGCCCCGGCACGGGCTCCGTCCGCGGGGACAGGGGCAGATCCAGCTCATCGAACGCCCGGTACACGTCCGGGGTCGGGGAGCGAACGGGGGGGACGAGGATCAGGAACGCAGCCGGAATGGGGATCGCGACGGGTTTCACCCTCTCCCCGATCCCCTCCAGCCACGCTGGGCTCGCGCCGAGGAAGAACGGGACGTCCGCCCCGAGCGTGATCCCGATCGCCGCGAGCTCCTCCCGGGTCCTCCCAAGGGAGAGGAGCTCGTTCACCCCGGCCAGGACCGCCGCCGCATCGGAGCTCCCCCCGCCGAGGCCCGCCCCAGCGGGGATCCCCTTCTCGAGCTCGATCCTCACCCCCGGTACCCCCGCCGGAAGGAGGGCGCGCGCCGCGCGGAGGGCGAGGTTCCGCTCCGGGGGACCGAGCTCGGGCGGGGCATGGAGGGTCACCCCCTCGCCAGCGCGGGTCAGGGTGATCCGGTCCGCGAGGTCCACCGCCGTGACCAGGGACTGGAGCTCGTGGTAGCCATCGGCCCGCCGGCCGACCACCCTCAGGGTCAGGTTGAGCTTGGCGTAGGCGAGGACCTCCACCCCACCCTCCCCCGCGCGACGACGGCCCAGGCCAGGTTCTGCCCGATCCAGTACGGGATCTCCTCGTACGATTCGGCGTCCCACACCACGAGATCGGCCTGCTTCCCCGGCTCCAGCGATCCCACCCGGTCGGCGAGGCCGATCGCCGCCGCCGCGTTGAGCGTGGCTGCGACGAGCGCCTCCGCGGGGCTCATCCCCATCCGGAGGACGGCGAGCGCGAGGATAAGCGGGAGCGACGCGACGGGGGACGAGCCGGGGTTGAAGTCCGTGCCCAAGGCCACGGGCACCCCGGCCGCGATGAGGTCCCGGGCGGGGGGCCACGGCTCGTCGAGCACAAACGCTGTCCCTGGGAGGAGCACCGCCACCGTTCCCGCGTGGGCCATCGCCTCGATCCCGGACTGGGAAACATGGAGGAGGTGCTCAGCCGAGGTGGCGGAGAGCTCGCCGGCGAGCTCGGCCGCGCCTACCCAAGCGAGCTCATCGGCGTGGATTTTCACCCCCAGGCCGGCGGCCCGCGCCGCGAGGAGGATCGTTCGCGCCTCCTCTACAGTGTAGAACCCCTGGTCGCAGAACACGTCGCAGAACCTGGCCAGCCCGGTTCCCGCGACGACGGGGATCATCTCCTCCACCACCCGACGGATGTAGTCTTCCCGGGAGACTTCTGGGGGGAAGGCGTGGGCACCCAGGAACGTGGGGACGAGCGTCAAGGGGAGCTCCTCCCCCAGACGGCGGATCGCCCGCAGCATCTTGAGCTCATCGGCGGTGGTGAGGCCGTAGCCGGACTTGATCTCAACCGTCGTCGTCCCGAGCTCGAGCATGCGGAGGAGCCTCGGCCGGGCGAGCCGGACGAGCTCCCCTTCCGGCGCCTCCCGCACCGCCTGGACCGTAGTGAGGATCCCCCCGCCCGTGTACCTCTCGCCCCGGGCGCGGGCCAAGAATTCCTGAACCCTGTTCCCGGCGAAGACCGCGTGGGTGTGGGGATCCACCAGCCCGGGGGTCACCGTCCGGCCCTCGGCATCGAGGGTCGGGCCGGCGAACCGGGGCCACCGTCCCGCCCCCACCTCGGAGATCCGCCCGTCCCGAACGAGCACGTAGGCATCGCGGACCACGGTCAGCTCCCCCTGCCCGGCCCCCCGCTTGGGCTCCTGGCCGATCGGGGTCCCAAGCTCGCCGATCCCGTACACAAGGAGGTCCATGCGGGGAGTATACCCACCGGCAGCGCTACCCCGTACAGAACGGCTATACTGGGCGACCGTGATCGAGCTCGATGGCCATCTCACACCCCAGGACGCGGAGGCGATCGTCCTCGCAGGGAACACGGTCGCCCTCGCCCCCTCCGCGCGGGCGAAGGTCGAGGCTTCGCACCGGGCGCTCCGCGCGATCCTCGGCCGCGGCGAGCCCGTGTACGGGATCAACACGGGGTTCGGCGCCTTGTCCACGGTGCGGATCCCGGAACCGGACCTGGCCAAGCTCCAGAGGAATATCGTCCTCTCTCACGCCACGGGGGTCGGCGCGCCCCTCCCTGACCCGCTCGTGCGGGGGATGCTCCTCTTCCGCCTGAACTCGTTCCTCCAGGGGGCGTCGGGCGTGCGGCCGGAGCTCGTGGACCTCCTCGTCCACCTCCTCAACGCGGGGGTGCACCCCATCGTCCCCGAGCAGGGCTCCGTCGGCTCGTCGGGGGACCTCGTGCCGCTCGCCCACCTCGCCCTGCCCCTCCTCGGGGAGGGACGGGCCCGCCTCCACGGGGAGGAGCTCTCTGGAGCGGAGGCCCTGCGCCGGGCCGGCCTCGCCCCGCTTCCGGAGCTCGCCCCCAAGGAGGGCCTCGCCCTCCTCAACGGGACGTCCTACATGCTCGCCTCCCTGTTCCTGTCCTGGACTATGGGCTGGCGGGCGTTTCAGGCCGGGCTTGCCTGCGCCGCCCTCTCCTTCCAGGCCCTCCGCGGGAGGACGGAGGCCCTCGATGCCCGGATCCACGCCGCCCGGCCCCACCCTGGGCAGGTCCAGGTCGCCTCCTGGCTGCGGGAGCTCCTCGCCGGGAGCGCCCTCACCGACTCCCACAACGAGGACGTACAGGACCCGTACTCCCTGCGCTGCCTGCCCCAGCTCCTTGGGCCGGTGGTGGAGACCCTGTGGGCGGTGGAGGGGCGGCTGCGGGTGGAGATGAACGCGGCCACGGATAACCCGCTCCTCCTCCCCGATGGAGGCGGCACGGCCCTCGCCGGGGGGAACTTCCACGGGGAGATCCTCGCCTTCGCCGCGGAGTGGCTGGGGATCGCGCTCGCCGAGCTCGGGGCATCGTGCGAGCGGCGGCTGGCGGCCCTCCTCACCGCGGAGGGGAGGGGGCTCCCGCCGTTCCTCTCCCCGGAACCCGGGACGAGCTCGGGGCTCATGCTCCTCCAGTACACCGCGGCCGCCCTCGCCGCGGAGAACAAGGTCCTCGCCCACCCCGCCGCGGTGGACTCGATCCCCACCTCGGGGGGGAAGGAGGACCACAACGCGATGGGGGCGACGTCGGCCTGGAAGACCGGCCGCATCACGGAGAACGTGGCCTCCCAGGTCGCGCTGGAGGGCGTGGCCGCGCGATGGGCGGTGGCCCTCGCCGGGGAGGAGGACCTCTCGCCGGCGAGCCGGCCCCTCTACGCCGTTCTGGCCGAGCTCGTCCCCCCGCCGGGCGAGGACCGCTACGTGGGCGATGCGATCGGGCGGGTCCGTCACGCGATCCAGGAAGGGAGGCTGAACCCAATATGAGCTACCGGACCGGCACCGTGGCCGTGGTGGGCCGGACGAACGTCGGGAAGTCCACGTTCATCAACGCCGTCCTCGGACAAAAGGTCGTCATCGTCTCCCCGCGGCCCCAGACGACGCGCAACCGCATCCGCTGCATCCTCACCACCCCCGAGGCCCAGGTCGTGTTCGTGGACACGCCGGGGCTCCACCCGCCGGTGAACAAGCTGTCCGCCCACCTCCAGCGGGAGGCGCTGCGCTCGCTCGCGGGCCTCGATGCGGTCGCGTACATGGTCGAGCCGGGCGGGAAGGTGGATCCCTACGACGAGCTCATGCTCCCCAAGATCCAAACCCTCCCCTGCCCGAAGGTCCTCCTCGTCAACAAGAGCGACCAGGCACGGGGCAACACCCTCCCCGAGACCCTGCTCGCCTACGACCGCCTGGGGATGTTCAACGACATCGTGCCGATCTCGTCCACGAAGGGCACGAACCTCGACCGGGCCCTCGCCGTGATCATCGGCCACCTCCCGGAGGGAACGCCGGCGTACGAGAAGGGCACGACCACCGACCGCCCGCTCGCGTTCGTGGCGGCGGAGGTGGTGCGGGAGAAGGTGTATGCGGAGACCTACCAGGAGCTCCCCTATGCCACCGCGGTGGCCGTGGAGGAGATCGAGGAGCGGGAGGCCCCGCCCCTAACCTCGGTCTACGCCACGATCATCGTCGCCAAGGAGTCGCAGAAGGCGATCGTCATCGGGAGCCGGGGGGCGAAGCTGAAGGAGATCGGGACCCAGGCCCGGGTGGACCTCGAGCAGCTCCTCGGCCACCAGGTGTTCCTCTCCCTCCACGTCAAGGTGAAGCCGAAGTGGACGGAGGACGAGGACGAGGTGGCCCGCCTCACCGGCGACTGACCTCTCCTCGGGTAAGATCGCTCCCGTGCCCAGCGATATGAGCGAACCGGTGGACTTCATCCGCGAGATCATCCGCGACGACCTCGCCGCGGGGCGGTTCGACCGGGTTCACACCCGGTTCCCCCCCGAGCCGAACGCCTACCTCCACATCGGCCACGCCCAGGCGATCCTCCTCAACTACGGGATCGCCCAGGAGTTCGGGGGGAAGTTCAACCTCCGGTTCGACGACACGAACCCGGAGAAGGAGAGCGAGGAGTACGTGGCGGCGATCAAGCGGGACGTCCGCTGGCTGGGCGCGGATTGGGAGGACCGCGAGTTCTATGCCTCCGATTACTTCGAGCAGCTTTACCAATGGGCCGAGGAACTGATCCGCAAGGGGGTGGCCTACGTGTGCGACCTGTCCCCGGAGGAGCTGAGCCGGACGCGCGGCCAGCCGATCCGGGACGGGGACAGGATCATCACCCCCCCGGGCGTGGATAGCCCGTACCGCAACCGGTCGGTGGAGGAGAACCTCGACCTCTTCCGCCGGATGAGGGCCGGGGAGTTCCCGAGCGGGTCCCGCACCCTGCGTGCCAAGATCGACATGGCTCACCCGAACCTCAACATGCGCGATCCTGTCCTGTACAGAATCCTTCACGCCCGCCACCACCGGACGGGGGACACGTGGTGCATCTACCCAAGCTACGATTGGGCACACGGCCAGTCGGACTCGATCGAGGGGATCACCCACTCCATCTGCACGCTGGAGTTCGAGAACCACCGCCCGCTCTATGACTGGTTCCTCGACCAGCTCGGCGTCCACCATCCTCGCCAGATCGAATTCGCCCGTCTCAACCTGACCTACACCGTGACGAGCAAGCGGCTCCTCCTCCGCCTCGTCCAGGAGGGGCACGTGCGGGGATGGGACGATCCCCGGATGCCCACGATCGCCGGGATCCGCCGCCGCGGCTACACCCCGGAGGCGATCGCGGACTTCGTCCGCCGGATCGGGGTCTCCAAGGCGGAGAGCATCCGCGAGATCGAGCTCCTCGAGCACTGCCTGCGGGACGACCTCAACAAGCGCGCCCCGCGGCGGATGGCGGTGCTGGAGCCCGTGAAGCTCGTGATCACGAACTACCCGGAGGGGAAGGTGGAGGAGTTCGACGCGGTCAACAACCCTGAGGACCCCTCGTCCGGGACGCGGGTGGTCCCGTTCTCGCGGGAGCTGTGGATCGAGGAGGAGGACTTCAGGGAGGACCCGCCGCCCGGGTTCTTCCGCCTCGCCCCGGGGCGGGAGGTGCGGCTGCGGTACGCGTACTTCGTCCGGTGCACGGGCGTCGTGAAGGACCCCTCCGGCCGGGTGGTCGAGGTCCGCTGCACCTACGACCCGGCCACCCGCGGCGGCGATGCCCCGGATGGGCGGAAGGTGAAGGCGACCCTGCACTGGGTGTCTGCCTCCCACGCCGTGGACGCCGAGGTCCGCCTCTACGACCGCCTGTTCACGGTCCCCGATCCCCTCGACGTCCCGGAGGGAGAGGATTGGATCGGGAATCTGAACCCTGACTCCCTCGTCCTCCTCAGGGGGTGCAAGCTCGAGCCGTGCCTGGGGGAGGTGCAGGCCGGGGAGATGTTCCAGTTCGAGCGGAAGGGGTACTTCTGCGTCGACCCGGATACCAAGCCTGGCCTCCCCGTGTTCAACCGCATCGTGACCCTCCGCGATCCGTGGGCCAAGCTCCAGGGCAAGCTGTAGAAGCGTTCAAAGGTCACCCGTCGCGGCCGACCTGAGCGCCGCGATGCCCACCCTCCTTGCAAAGGCGCTGGCATCCCCTAACATCGTGCGGGGGTAGGGCACGAACGCCCCGCCTCACCAAGGGAGGGAACGCATGGTGACCGGCGAAGTAGCCAGCTTGAACCCGTTTCTGATCGCCCAACGCCAGCTCGATGAGGCGGCGGGGGTGCTCAAGCTGGACCGCGGCCTGCACGAGCTCCTGCGCTGGCCGCTCCGGGAATTCCACGTCCGGATCCCGGTGCGGATGGACAACGGGTCGGTGCGGGTGTTCGAGGGGTTTCGGGTCCAGTACAACAACGCCCGTGGCCCGTGCAAGGGCGGGATCCGGTTCGCCGCCGATGAGACGGTGGATACGGTACGGGCCCTCGCAGCGTGGATGACGTGGAAGACAGCGGTCGTGGACCTGCCGCTGGGGGGAGGGAAGGGCGGAATCGTGTGTAACCCCAAGGAGCTGAGCCCCGGGGAGCTGGAGCGCTTGTCGCGCGGGTACATCCGTGCCCTCGCCCCTGCGATCGGGGCCGATCGCGACGTCCCCGCCCCCGATGTTGGGACGAACCCCCAGATCATGGCGTGGATGCTCGATGAGTACGAGACGATCGTCGGCCACGCCGCGCCGGGGGTGATCACGGGGAAGCCGCTTCCCATCGGTGGATCCGCGGGGAGGACCGGCGCGACGGGATTGGGGGTCGTGATCGCGATCCGCGAGGCGCTGGCCGCCCTGGGGATGGACCCGGCGTCCACCACCGCCTCGATCCAGGGGTTCGGGAACGTTGCCCAGTACGCCGCGATCCATTACCGGGAGGTGTTGGGGGGGCGGGTGCTCGCCGTCTCCTGCTGGGACCACAAGGACCGGCGGGCCTACACCTACACGAAGAAGGGCGGGATCGATCCGCGCTTCCTGCAGACGATCACGGACACCTTCGGCACTGTGGACCGCGCGAAGGCGGAACAGGCCGGGTACGAGGCCCTCGCTGGCGATGCATGGCTGGGGTTGGACGTGGATGTCCTCATTCCCGCCGCAATGGAGAACGTGATCACGGCGGACACGGTGGGGCGGATCTCAGGTCGGGTGAAGATCCTCGCCGAGGCGGCCAACGGTCCGACCACCCCCGAGGCCGATCAGGTCCTGCAGAAGAGGGGGATCTACGTGATCCCCGACTTCCTCTGTAACGCCGGCGGGGTGACCGTCTCCTACTTTGAGCAGGTGCAGAACGCGTACAACTTCCACTGGGACGTGGCCGAGATCAACCGGCGTTTGGATGAGAAGATGACGTCGGCCTTCCACGCCGTGCACAACGCGGCGAAGGAACACAAGGTCCCCAACCGCGTCGGCGCGTACCTCGTCGCGGTGGAGCGCGTGGCCGAGGCGGTCAAGCTGCGCGGCTGGGCGTAGGGGGAGCTTTGGGTTCGCAGGGGGGTGCCCGGGCGGCACCCCCGTCACTTCGCGGCGAGGAGACGGCGCACGACCTCGCGCGCCGCGTCCAGGTCGGGGACTTCGTGGTACGCTGCGCCGGGGGGGAAGTAGGTACGCATCCACTCCCGCGGCGCAACGAGGACCACCGCGGGGATCCCTGCCGCCACCGCGGCCTGGAGGTCGAAGTGGGAATCCCCGAGGACGAGGGCCTCCTCCGGGCTCAGCCCCAGCCGGGCGAGCGGACCGAGGAACGCCCCGGGGTCGGGCTTGAGAGGCCCGTCGTCCCGCGTGACCACGAGGTCGAACGGGAGCTCGTGGCGGGCGAGGACGGCATCCGTGCTCTCCCGGGAGTTGTTCGTGACGAGAATGGTCTTCACACCGCTCAAGCGCAGGAAGTCGAGGAGCTCGCGCGTCCCCGCGCGGAGGCAGCCCCGCTCGACCCCCTCCCGTTCCCGGGCCCGCAGGACCTCCACCGCCTCGGTCCGCCGGGACGGAGGCAGGTCCGCGATCCCAGCGAGGATCGTGCGACCGTCCGGGGGGAGTCCGAGCTCCTCCCGCACGGCCGTCATCCGGACCGGGGTCTCCCAGATCGTGCCGTCCATGTCGATGAGCGCTGCACGGAAGGGCATGGGCCCAATGGTACCCGCTCGGGGAGGGACATTGGAACCTGATCTAGCTAAGGCGGTCGAGGAGCGCCGCCCGGGGGCCATCCTGGCGGAGGGAGTGGGATTCGAACCCACGGAGCTTTCGCTCACCGGTTTTCAAGACCGGCGGTTTCGTCCGCTCACCCATCCCTCCCTGGTAGAGGGCGCTGTGCATTCTCGCCACGCCCGGGGAAGCCCGCAACCGGCCGCGGGGGTTAGCCGTCTTCACCGGGCCTCCGCCGGCGATCCACGGCGCCTCCACAGGACACAAGGTAGCGTTGCGCCATGCCGGTGATGCGAACCTGGGCATTTTGGATCGGCCTCGCGGTGGGCGCCCTCGCCGTCCTGGCCGGGGCAACGGCGGCCCACGCCGCCGAACCCCCCTGTCCGGCCTCCCCGGTCCTCCTGGCAGGGATTGAGGTGGGGAACCGCGTTGGGCAACGGGCGCCGGACTTCTCCCTTCCCGACTTCTCCGGGAACCCCGTGGACCTGTCCTCATTCCGCGGCTGCCCGGTCCTCCTCGACTTCTGGGCCAGCTGGTGCAAGCCATGTCAGGTCTCGGTCCCGCTCCTAGAGTCCCTCCGCCAGAGGTACGCCCCGCGGGGGCTGAAGGTGATCGCGGTGAGCCTGGACTACCGCAAGGAAGACGCAACCCGGTTCCTGGAGGCCTACGGGTACCGCGGGTTCATCGCCCTGTGGGCTCCCTTCACCGAGGCGCGCGCTGTGGCCTACCTGTTCGGGATCCAGGCGATCCCCCGCACCGTGCTCCTCGACCGGCAGGGCATCATCCGCTTCATCGGCCATCCCCAGGACCTGACCGACGACCTCCTCTCCCCCTGGCTGTGAGAGGGACTTGTGCCGATCGCGGGCGGGCACAACCCGCGCCGGCTTCCCCGGCCGGGGCCGGCTAGCGGGCCAACACCTGGGCCAGCTCGAAGAGCTCGGGGTCGAGCCCCTTCTGCTGTCCCGCGACCTCGGCGAGGGGAGTCGTCGTCACTTTCCCCCGGACCCACCCCACGAGCACTCCGTGCTCGCCGCGGGCGAGGGCGTCCACCGCCGCCGCGCCGAGGCGCGTGGCAAGCAGCCGGTCGTACGCCCCCGGCGCCCCTCCCCGCTGCACGTGGCCGAGGATCGTCACCCTTAGCTCGAACCCGAGCCGCTTCTCGTTCTCATGGAAGTACTCAGCGAGCCGGGTCGCGTTGAGCTGCGCTCCCTCCGCCACCACGACGAGGGCGTGGTTCTTCCCCCGCTCGTAGGCCCCGCGCAGCTCGTGGGCGAGCGCCTCGGGATCCGTCTCCACTTCGGGGATGACCACGGCCTCTGCCCCGCCGGCGATCCCCGCCATGAGGGCGAGGTAGCCGCAGTGGCGGCCCATCACCTCGACGAGGAACGCCCGGCCGTGGGACGAGGCGGTGGTCTTGAGGCGGTCGATGGACTCGAGGGCCACGTTGAGGGCAGTGTCCACCCCGATCGTGATCTCCGAGCCGGCGAGGTCGTTGTCGATCGTGGACGCCACGCCGACGACGGGGAACCCCATCCGGGAGAGCTCGTAGGCGCCGGTCTGGGAGCCGTTCCCTCCGATCACGACCAGGGCCTCGATCCCCTGCCCGGCGAGGGCGTGGAGCGCCCTCTGCCGGCCGGCCTCGGTGCGGAACTCCGGGCAGCGAGCGCTCCCGAGGACCGTCCCCCCAAGCTGGAGGATCCCCCCCACGTCCCGCGCCCCGAGGGGCACCATCTCCCCCCCGACGAGACCGGCGTAGCCCCGCCGCACCCCCCGGACTTCCCAGCCTTGCGCGACCCCCGCGCGGACCACCGCGCGGATCGCGGCGTTCATCCCCGGCGCGTCGCCACCGCTTGTGAGGACAGCGATCCGGTTCATCGTGACGCCTTCTCCCGAATCTGCCGCGCGGCCAACACCCCGGTCACGGCGGCGAACACGATCCCCCGGGAGTGCCCCGACGCGTCCCCGGCCACGTAGAACCCAGGGAGGGCGGTCTCCATCCCTGGCCCGACCTCATAGCGCGTGTCGTAGAACTTGATCTCCGGGGCACAGAGGAGCGTCCCCTCCGCGGACAGGCCGGGGATGAGTCGGTTCAGGACGTCCACCGCCTCTACAATGTCCACCACCACGCGGTGGGGGAGGGCCATCGACACGTCCCCGGGGGTGAACGACTCCAGGGTCGGCCGGACGGAGGCCCGCCGGATGCGGTCCAGGGTGGACCGCCGCCCCTGGGCGAGGTCCTTCAGCCGCTGCACGATCGGCTTCCCCCCCCCGATCGTCGTCGCCAGTTTCGCGATCGCGCGGCCGTACTCGGTTGTGTCCTCCACCGGATCGGTGAGCTCGATGTGCACGAGGAGCGCGAAGTTCGTGTTCCCGCTCTTGCGCTCGTTCTCGGCGTGGCCGTTCACGAGCACGAACTTGCCATGGTCCTCCTGGACAACGAACCCGCGGGGGTTGGTGCAGAAGGTGCGCACCATGTCGTCGTAGGTTGGGGCGCGCACGCGCAGCTTGGCGTCGTACATCACCCGCTCGATCGGGTCGTAGAGCTCGGCTGGGAACTCCGCCCGCACCCCGACATCGAGCGGGCCGAACGAGGGACCGACCCCGAGCGACCGCGCCACCTCCCGCAGCCAGTACGCGCCCACCCGGCCTGGCGCAGCGAGGACGTGCCGGGCCTCGATCTCCTTCCCCCCCACCACGACCGTGAACCGCCCGCTGCGGTGGCGGATCTCCTCGGCCGCCCTCCCGAGTTGGAACTCGACCCCCCGCGCCACGAGGTCGCGGTAGATGGCATCGATGACCTCCCGGATCCGCCCCGTGCCGATGTGGCGCTGGCGGCCGGCGATGAACTCCACCCCCGCCTGGGCTGCTGCCTTCTTCAACTCAGCGAGCGCCTCGGGGTCCTCCCCCGAGTACTGGGCGGGCGCCCCGTAGCGGGTGAACGTGTCATCCACGTAGGCGATGAGGTCCTCCAGCTCCCCGACCGAGCACCCGATCGCCTCCGGATCGCCGCCGATGCGGGGGGTGAGGTTGAGCTTCCCGTCGGAGAACGCGCCGGCCCCGCCCACCCCACAGGTGTTGCTCGTCCGCTCGCGCGGGGCGAGGCCCTTGTCCACGATGACCGTGGACAGGCCCGATCCCGCGAGCTCGAGGGCCGCGAACAGCCCGGCCGGCCCAGCTCCCACCACCACGACGTCGTACCGCACGCTCTCGCTCCTTTGGGTTATCCTTCGGGAACCCACGCATCGTAGCCCGTGGGGAGGAGGGTGCAAGTGCGGATCGGCGCGGGGGAGTACCGGGGCCAGAAGCTCGTGGGACCGCGGGACGCGGGGATCCGGCCGCTGCGGGAGCGGGTCCGCCTCGCCCTGTTCGACACCGTGCGCGAGCTCGTGCCCGGGGCGCAGGTCCTCGACCTCTTCGCGGGGACGGGGGCGGTGGGGCTGGAGGCCCTCTCCCGCGGCGCGGCCCGCGCCGTGTTCGTGGACGGCTCAGATCAGGCGGTGCGGCTCATCCGCGAGAACATCCGACGGTTGGGGTGCGCCGCCCGGGCGGAGGTGGTGGAGGCCGATGTCTTCACGGCGCTGCGGTCGCTCGTGCGAACAGGGAAGGCGTTCGACCTCGTGTTCGTCGGCGCCCCGTATGGAAGCGGGCTCGCCGCCCGGACGGTCGCGGCGCTGGCCGAGCTTCGCCCCCTCCTCCCCGGGGCAGTGGTGGTGGCGGAGTCGTTCCACAAGGAGCCGCTGGCGGATCGGTACGGCCCCCTCGTCCTCGAGATGCGGCGGGCCTACGGGGAGACGGTGCTCTCCCTGTACCGGTTTGTGCCGGAGGGCGGGGGAAGCTAGACTGAACGCCCGGAGGGGACGATGGAACGGCCGTTCATCCTGGTCACGAACGACGACGGGTACCTCTCGCCGGGGCTCCTCGCCCTGCGGCGGGCCCTCGCCACGGTCGGGGAGCCATGGGTGCTCGCCCCGGATCGGAACTGGTCTGCAGCATCGCGGACCCGCATCTTCCACAAGCCGCTGCGGTTCTCGAGCGCCCACCTCCCGGACGGGGAGGAGGTGCACGTCACGAACGGATCCCCATCCGACTGCGTGCTCCTCGCCCTCCTCGGCCTCGCCCCGCGCCGGCCCGACCTCGTCGTGGCGGGGATCAACATGGGGGCGAACATCGGGCACGACGTGACCTACTCGGGCACGGTCGCCGCGGCGATGGAGGGGGCATCGGCGGGGATCCCGGCGATCGCCGTATCCCTCGACCTCGGGTCCGACGAGGGGCGGGAAGGGAACCCTGACTACGAGAGGGCAGCGGCGCTCACGGCGCGGGTGGCGAAGCTGGTGTTGGCGGAGCGGGACGCGCTCGTCCGCACCCTCATCAACGTGAACGTGCCGCGCGGCGTGCCCAAAGGGGTCCGGGTCACCCGCCTCGGCGGCAAGATCTGGACCGATGACCTCGTGCGGGGCGAGGACCCCCGCGGCCGTTCCTACTACTGGCTGGCGGGCGAGATGCTCTCCTCCCCGCCCGCAGGCGAGGAGGATACCGATGTGTGGGCGGTCCTGTCCGGGTACGTCTCGATCACCCCCCTCCACCTCGACCTCACCGCCTACGCCGTGCTCAACAACCTGCGCCGGTGGGAGGAGGAGATCCGCGTCGGGGACGCGGCGTAGCTGGAGGGGCCCTATAATCCCGACGTGGAGGTCCGCATCGGCTGTTGCGGCTGGTCGGCGCTGCCGCCCGGGGAGGAACGGGGCCGGCATCGGCTCCAACTCTATGCTGCCCAGTTCCCGCTCGTCGAGGTCAACTCCACGTTCTACCGCCTCCCCTCGCTCGCGACCGTCCGCCGGTGGCGGGATCTCGCCGATAGCGTAAACCCGCAGTTCGAGTTCACGGTCAAGGCCCACCGCGGGATCACCCACTACGCGCGGTTCCAGGGCCCCCAAGCCCGCGACGGGTTTGCACGCTCGGTCGAGGTGGCCCGCGCCCTGCGGGCGAGGGTGCTCCTCCTCCAGTGCCCGCCTTCGTTCTCCCCTGGGCCGGACCACGAGGAGGCCCTGACCCAGTTCCTCGCCACGGTGGATAGGGGTGAACTCACCCTCGTGTGGGAGCCTCGCGGGCGGTGGGACGAGGAGCCAGAGCGGGTGGCCGCCCTATGCCGGAAGTACTCCCTCGTCCACGGCACCGACCCGTTCCGGACCCTCCCCGTCACGAGGGGGGAGATCGCGTACCTCCGCCTCCATGGGTCCCCGCCGGGGGCGCGGATGTACCGCTACACCTACAGCGACCAAGACCTGGCGCGCCTGCGGGACACTGTCCGGGGGCTGGAGGCCGAACGGGTGTATGTGCTCTTCAACAACGACACGATGGTCTCCGATGCCCAAAGGTTCGCGGGGAGGTGGGCCACGGGATGAGAGGCGAATTGCGGTGTCCCCTGTGCGACTTCCGCACCGTGCCGAGTGCGGTACCTCTGCCGTGCCCGGCGTGCCGGGTCCCGCTCGACTACCGGCCGGATCCGCCGGCAGACTTCACCGCTGCAGGTTTGACTGGGCGCGGGGTATGGCGGTACGCCCCGTTCCTCCCCGCTGTGAATCCCGTCACCCTGGGCGAGGGGGGGACCCCCCTCATCCCTTCCCTCCGCATCGGCCCTCGCCTGGGGGTGAACCTCCTGTTCAAGGTCGAGGGGACGAACCCCACTGGCTCGTTCAAGGACCGGGGGGCAGCGGTGCTCGTCGCCGTCCTGCGGTCGTTCGGGGCGAGGACGGTGGCCGATGACTCGTCGGGGAACGCCGGGGCGGCCCTCGCCGCCTACGCTGCCCGGGCGGGGGTCCGCGCCGCCCTCTACGTTCCGGCCCACGCCTCGGGGCCCAAGCTCGCCCAGATCGAAGCCCTCGGGGCGGAACTGGTGCGTGTGCCCGGCCCACGGGAGCGGGCCACGGACGCGGTCCAGGAGGCATGCACCGCGGACCCTGACCTCCTCTACGCCTCGCACAACGCCTCGCCGTACTTCGTCGCCGGCCTGACGACAATCGCCTACGAGCTAGGCGAGGAGGGTCGGATCCCTGACCACGTCGTCCTCCCGGTGGGTGGAGGCGGACTGTTCCTCGGGCTCGCCCATGGGTTCGCCCAGCTACGCGAGCGGGGGTGGATCGGACGGGTGCCGCGCCTCCACATCGCCCAGCCTGAGGCCTGTGCCCCCCTCGTCCGCGCCGGTGATGGGGGGGACCCGGTCGAACTTGACCCCCGGGCCACGGTGGCCGAGGGGGCACGGATCCCCCGCCCTGTGCGGGGCCGGGAGGTCCTGGCCGCGCTCAGGGCAGTGGATGGGGATACCGTCACGGTGGGGGAAGAGGAGATCCTCCGGGGTCAGACGGAGCTCGCTCGCGAGGAAGGGATCTGGGTTGAGCCGACAGCGGCCCTCGCCGTGGCCGCCCTCCCCGCCCTCATCGCGCGGGGCACGATCAAGCCTGGGGAGGAGATCGTGCTCCCCCTCACCGGGCACGGGCTCAAGGCGGTGAACCCGCGCTGACCCTCGTCCCCAATCCGCGCGGGGGCGGCTTCGGCTAGCCTCCGAACCGATCGCGGCGCGCGATCTCCGCGAGGGGCACCCGCTCCACCTCCCGCGGCGTGTACGCGGGCCGGCCGATCGGGAGGAGGGCCACGACCCTCATCCCGCGGGGGATGCCGAGAATCCGCTTCACTTCTGCCTCCGCCCGACCCCGCAGCCCCGCCCAATACGAGGCCAGCCCCAGGCTGTGGGCCATGAGGGCCATGTTCTGCGTCGCCACCGCCCCTGCCTCGATCCAGTGCCCCGGATCCTTCACCGGGTCAACGACAACTGCGATCAGCACCGGTGCATCGCCGACCCCTTTCCCGGTGAGGGCAGCCTGGCCGCGGCGCGCGAAGGCGAGCCGCTCCACCAGGGCCCCCAACTTGGCCTTCGTGTCCTCGTCCCGCACCACGACGAACGTCCACGGCTGGGAGTTGGCGAACGACGGGGCCCACCTCCCCGCCTCGAGGATCGCCTCCACCTCGTCGTCGCTCACCGGCTTCGGCTCGAACCGGAGCACGCTCCTCCGGCCACGGATCGCGTTCAGTACCTCGTTCTTCATCATATGCCCTCCGTCTCGTTTGGGTCCCCAAACTTATTCCATGCCACCACAGCTGACAAGGGCTTCCGCTCCCGTGGCCCGAGCTCGATCGCGCGGTGCTTATCGCTGAGCGTGCTCGCCTCGCCCCGCTTCCCGATGACGATGAGCGCGATGAGGATGTACTCCTCCGGGATCCCCAGCGCCTCCTTGACGGCGGGGGGGTCGTAGCCGGCGATGGGGTGGGCGACGAGCCCCATCTGGGTCGCCTGGATCATGAGCAGGCCGGTGGCCATTCCACACCCGAATAGGAAGTAGTCGCGCCCATCGGAGAGCTTGCAGTCGAGGTCGCGGTGGCTGGCGAGGGCGAGGATCGCCGGGGCACGCTTCGCCCAGTAGTTCCCCCCGGACAGGGCCCCCTTCACCCTGTCCAGCGTTTCCCCTTCCGCGATCACGAACCGCCACGGCTGGTTGTTGAAGCAGGAGGGGGCGAGGTGGGCCGCCTCGACCAGCCGCTCGAGCGCCTCCCGGGCCACGGGCTCCCCGGACAGGGCACGGTACGCCCGCCGGGCACGGATGAGCGGGTTGATGGCCTCGTCCGCGGCCTGCAGCGCCCGCAGCGTGACGAGAACCTCCTCCGCGTGGCCGGCCGCCTTCCCCCGCCGCCATGCCCAGCGCACGGACCCCGCCCGGTCGAGGAGGAACGTCGCCCGCTGGACCCGGCCCGCGGGCGTGACGACGCAATAGGCCCTCGCCACAGCGCGGTCGGGATCGGAAAGCAGGGTGAGGCCCCCGCCCGCCGCGAACCGGGCGAGGGTGGAAGGGGAATCGGGCGCGATCCCCACCAGCCGTGCCCCGAGGGAGGTGAACTCGGGGAGGAGGGCCTGGAAAGCGCGGGCCTCCTCGGCCCAGGCAGGCGTCCCGGCGCGGGGGAAGAAGTGCAGGACGACGTACGAGCCCCTCAGCTCGCGGAGCGAGACCGCCCCGCCCGCCGCCGACGGCAGCGTGAACTCGGGGGCCAGCCCAACCAGGTTTATCCGGTCCTCGGCCATGGGAGGGATGATAGCCCCCCCTCCCGGGCCGGCAACCCGCGCGCGTCAGAAGCCGAGCTCGATCCCGACCGTGCTCTGAATGAGGCCGCCGAAATCGAACTGCGTCCGGGAGTAGATGCGGACCCAGGAGAACGCCACCTCCACCCACACCTCCTGGGACACGAACCCTCCAAGGTCGAACGCGGTCACAAGCCGGATCGCGACCGGCGGCACCCGCACTCCGAGGAACAGCTTCGCCCAGTCCAGGCCGAAGCTCCCGGTGAAGTTGAGGCGGAGCCGCGCGCCGAGCTCGGCCTCCGGATCCGGGTAGATGTAGCTCGCCCCGAGCTCGCTCCACGCGAGGCCGTACGGGTTGAAGAGGACCCGGGAGTCGGCGCGGAAACAGGCGCCCGTGAACCCCAGGTGGAGGAGCTCCTCCTCGAACCACACCCCAGACACCGCAGCGAGGTCGGTGGCGGGGTCGTCGTCGAGCAGGGAGTCGAGCCCCGTCACGCCGAACCCGGTGAGGCTGCGGGCGAAGAACCCCGGGTGCCACGCGACGCCGAGGTCGAGGACAAGCCCGACCGTGTAGTCTGGATCATCACACGGTAGCGCGAGGTTCTCAACGAGGAACAGCCCCCCGAGCTCCCACGGGCAACACCCCCCGCGGACCTCGAACCAGTACTTGGAGAAGCACGGGTCGAACCTCATCCCGCTTTGGAGGCCGATCCCATCGAGATCAACCCCCACCGTGAGGTACGCGGCCTCAAGCCCTGTGAGGGAGAGCTCCGTTCGGCTGATGACCTCCGCCCGGTCGTATGCGAGGGCGAGGGTGACGGCGGACGCGAGGTCGAGCGAAGAGGACAACGGCGTGACGGCAACCTCGATCCCGAGTGAGCCGGAGAAGGCCGGGGATTGGGACCAGGATGTGGCACCCCACACCAGGGTCACTGCGAGCACACCCAGGAGACGCTTTCTCATCTCAGACCACCTCATGGGAGGAGGGTACGGAGATGACCAGGCCCAGCGGGGCACACCGGACGGGCCGCCCGGCCTCATTTGTCCGGGCGGCCCTGGACCCCTGTCTCAGAACCGGGGGAGGAGGTCCGCCACCGTGGGATGGCCGATCTCCTGAAGATCGTACCGGACGCGGGTTGACGGCTTCTCGATCGCGATCAGGCGGCGCAGGTCCACCGGCGTCGCGATGACGACGGCGTCGCAGGGGACGCGGGCGATCGTCTGGGCGAGCTCCTCGATCTGCTTCTTCCCGTACCCCATCGCGGGCAGCACCGGGCCGAGGTGGGGATAGGCTCTGTACACGTCGCCGAGCGACCCCTGGGCATAGGGACGCGGGTCGGCGAAGGTCGCCCCGAGCTTCCGTGCCACCACTGCCCCCGCCCCGAACGGCATCTCCCCGTGGGTGACGGTGGGCCCATCCTCGATCACGAGCACCCTCCGCCCCGCCACGAGCTCCGGCGCATCCAAGGTGATCGGGGACGCCGCTTCCACAATCCTCGCCCGCGGGTTGAGGAAGGAAAGGGAGGCCCGCAGCTGCTCCACCGGTTCGAGCCCCGCCGTATCCACCTTGTTGATCACGATCGCCTCTGCCTGGCGGACGAGCACGGATCCAGGCCAGTACGTGTTCTCATGCCCAACCCGCAGCGGGTCGGCGACGACGATCAGGAAGTCGGGGCGGAAGAAGGGGGAGTCGTTGTTCCCCCCGTCCCACAGGATCACGTCCGCTTCCGCCTCCGCCTGACGGAGGATCGCCCCGTAGTCCACCCCCGCATAGACGACAAACCCTTCCTGGAGGTGGGGCTCGTACTCCTCGCGCTCCTCGATCGTACACTCCGCCCGGTCCAGGTCCTCGAACGACGCGAACCGTTGCACGGCCTGGCGGACGAGGTCCCCGTAGGGCATGGGGTGGCGGACCACGGCGACCCTCTTCCCCTGTTCGTGGAGGATCTGGGCCACGCGGCGGGTGGTCTGGGACTTGCCTGATCCAGTGCGCACCGCGCACACGGCGACGACCGGCTTCTTGGCCGCCAGTTGGGTCGAGCGGGGGCCGAGAAGCCAGAAGTCCGCCCCCGCCGCAGCGGCGAGCGCCGCCCGTTCCATCACGTGCTGGTGCGAGACGTCGGAATAGGCGAACACCACCCGGTCCACTCCCTTCTCGCGCACGAGGTGGGGGAGGCGCTCCTCCGGCTCGATCGGGATCCCGTTCGGGTAGAGCCGTCCGGCGAGCTCCGCGGGGTAACGGCGCCCGACGATCCCCGGGATCTGGGTGGCGGTGAACGCGACCACCTCGTAGGCGTCGTTGTCCCTGAACACAACGTTGAAGTTGTGGAAGTCGCGGCCGGCAGCGCCCATGATGATGACCTTGGTCTTGCGCATGGATTCACCTCAAGTTAGATGGTGTCGCAACAGCGGGATTATACCCGATCCCGGCCCGGGTGAGGCTTCACGATGGCCCCGGCGGCGGACCGGCATCCCCGGCCCGGACCGGGGATAATGGGGGCTTATGGCCCGGCTCACGATCGAGGAGATCCCGCTCGGGGACCGCCGACTACGGCAGTTCGTCGCGGTCCCATGGCACATCCACCGCGGGGACCCGAATTGGACCCCTCCCCTCACCGCCGACCTCCTCGGGAGCCGGCTCCTCGGCTTGACCGGCCTCCTCACCCCCGCCCATCCCTACCACGAGACAGCTGAGGTCACGCACTTCCTCGCCCGCTCCGGCTCCAACCTCGTGGGCCGGGTGTCAGCCGCGATCAACCACCGGTTCAACGAGTACCACAGAACGAACCTTGGGTCCTTCGGGTTCTACGAAGCGGTCCCGGACTACGCGGTCACCGAAGCCCTCCTCGATAGCGCCCGGGCCTGGCTCGCCCAGCGCGGGGTGGACGCGATGCGCGGGCCGGGCGGGTACTCCAACGCCACCCACGAGTCCCACCAGGCGGTGCTCGTCTACGGGTTCGACACCCCGCCCACGGTGGAGCTCACCCACAACCCGCCCTACTACGGCGAGCACCTCGAACGGTACGGCCTGCGGAAGGTCAAGGACTACCATGCGTACTGGATTGCTCCGTCCCAGCCCATGGATCCGCGCCTGGAGCGCCTCGTCGCGGCAGCCCGGGCCCGCCGGGGGATCACGACCCGCCCGTTCGACCTGGGGCACCTTCTGGAAGACGTGGAACGCCTCGCGTGGGTCTACAACGAGGCGTGGGCCGCCAACTGGGGGTTCCTCCCGATCACGGACGGGGAGGCGGAAGCGCTCGCGAAGAGCCTGAAGACGATCGCCGATCCGGAGTTGATCCGGTTCGCCTACGTGGACGGGGAGCTCGCGGCGATGATCGGGGCGATCCCGGACCCGAACGTGGCCCTCCGGCCGACGTGGAATCCCGTGCTCGATTGCGACCTCGTGCGGGCGTTGCGCCTCATGGCCCGGCGGCGCCGGATCCGCACGGCGCGGGTGATGTTCTTCGGGATCCGCCCTCCCTACCGCAAGATGGGGGTGGATGCGGTCCTGTTCCACGAGGTGCTCACGATCGCCTGGGGGAAAGGGTACCGGGCCGGCGAGGCGTCCATGCTCCTCGAGGACAACGACCTCATCCTGCGGGCCTGCGAGGCGATGGGCGGGCGCCTCTCGAAGACGTGGCGGATCTACGAAATGCCCATCCCGTAACCGGAAGGGAGCGAACACCGCCGGTCCCCGGAACACGGATCACGAATAGCGGCGAGCTGTATAATCCGTGCGTGGCTGTGCAAAACAGGATCCGCAAGGTCAGGAAACGCGATCGGTCGCTCGTCGCGTTCGACCAGGGACGGATCATCCACGCCATCCTCCGGGCGGTGCAGTCGGTGGGCGGGTTCTCCCTCGACCACGTGCCGGGGGTGAACGAGCGCCTCTTCTCGTACGGGGACGACGAGCACATCGCAGAGTTCCTGTCCGATGTCGTGGTCGCAACGCTCAACCGCGATCCGCGGCACTGGATCGCCAACTTCCCCCCCACCGTCGAGGAGATCCAGGACACGGTGGTCCACATCCTGCGGAGCTTCGGGTTCGTCGCCGTGGCCGATGCCTACGAGTGCTGGCGGTGGGGGAAGCACTGGGTACGGGCGGGGGCGATCACGATGGACGAGTTCGTGGGGAACGGGTACCCGGTCCCCCTCCACCACGAGACGCTCGCCTGGAATCGCGAGCACGGCTGCGACACCGTGGCTGGGCTGAACGAGATCGTCCGATTGGGCCACCTCCCCGAGCTCGTCGTCGCCGCCACGGAGCGGTACGAGCGCTCGGTGGACGAGGCCGCCGCGAAGGTCCTCGCCCGCGCCGCAACCGGGGACCTGCGGGTGATCTGGGTCTCCGGGCCATCCTCATCGGGGAAGACGACGACCACGGTCAAGCTCCTCCAGCGGCTGAGGAAGGAAGGCTTCGAGTTCCTGATGCTCAACCTCGATGACTACTTCTGGCCCTTGGTCGAGCACCCCACGGACTGGCTCAACGATCGGAACTTCGAGACGCCGGAGGCCCTCGACATCCAGACCATCAACCGCCACCTGCGCGCCCTCCTCGACGGGCAGGCGATCCAAAAGCCGATCTACAGCTTCAAGGAGGGCCGCCGCGTGGGGACGAAGCTCGTGCGGCTCAAGGCAGGCCAGCTCCTCCTCCTCGACTGCCTCCACGGGCTCTATCCCCCCCTCACGACCGGGATCGCCCGCGAGGCGATGTTCTGGCTGTACATCGAGGCAGCGAACATGCTCTACGAGGGGGACGGAACGAGCGAACGGTTGACCCAGTTCACGGATGTGCGGCTCCTCCGCCGGATGTTGCGGGATGTCAAGCACCGCAACCATCCCCCGCTCCAGACCCTCCTCCACTGGCACTACGTGCGGAGCGGTGAACTGTTCTCGATCATCCCCCTGATGGGCCTCGCCGATCACGTCGTGAACGGGGGGATGCCGTTCGACCTTCCCGTGCTGAAGCCGTTTTTCCTTCCGGATGGGATCTGGCCAAAGCCAGAGGAGGTTGCTCCCTACGATACGTTCCTCGATGCGCGGATCCGCTACCGGCGCATCGGAAGCTTGCTCGGCCAGGTGGCGGGGCTGACCCTGTGGGAGGCCGAGGACCACGCCCTCATCCCCGGTGACCACCTCGTGCGGGAGTTCATCGGCGGGAGCACGCTCCAGATCCCCCACAACGAGTAGTCGCTCAAGGGGGGCGCCTCCCCCGCCGGGGCAGGGGAGGCGCGGAGGGTGAGTGCGGAAGCGGGCTCTCGACTACCGTCTGCCGCAACCCCCAGAGCTACAGTCCTCCACCTTCACGAGCCGTGTCGCCCTCGCCTCGGCGCCCGCGGCATCGGTGACGGTGAGGATGACCAGGAACTCCCCAGGGTTGGCGAAGGCATGGCTCACGATCTTCCCTTCGCCGGTGGCGCCATCGCCGAAGTCCCACGCGTAGTGGGCGATGTCGGCGTCGGGATCGGAGGACGCGGAGGCATCGAACGAGACCGACTCCCCCTGGAACGGGTCGGCGGGGAGGAACGTGAACGCCGCCGTGGGGGGGTTGTTGAGGGCACGCACGAACGTCGTCGCCCGACCGGTCCCAGAGGGGCCGACCACGACGAGCGTGACCAGGTACTCACCGGCTCGCTGGTAGGTGTGTTGGATCTCCCGCCCGGCGACGACGGGGCTCCCGTCCCCGAAGTCCCACAGGTGGTCGGTGAGGGGTCCCTCGGGATCGACGGACCGGGTCGCGTCGAAGTGCACGGCGAGCGGGGCCTGGCCCTCGACGGGCGAGGCAACGATCGTCGCGCTGATCCTCTGCAGCGGTCCCACCTCGGGCGTACACCCGGAGAGGAGGAGAAGCCCGGCTCCTACAGCAAGTACCCCCACACGTTTCCTCATATGTCTCACCTCGCACAGCCTGGCCCGCCCTGGACCTCGATGACCTGGGTCACCGAGGCCACGGCCCCGGCCTCGTCCACGATGGTCAAGGTCACGGGGTACGCCCCCCCGTACCAGTACATGTACCCAACCTTCTCTCCCACGTCCCAATCCCCGTTTCCGAACGCCCAGCGGTACTCGACGATCGCTCCGTTGGGCGACGTGGATGTGGAGGCATCGAACCAGATCGTCTCCCCGGTCCCCGGCCGCCAGGGCGCGGTGGAGAAGCTCGCCGTCGGGGGAGCGAACTGCACTTCGACACGCCCGTCACGGCGGCTCGACAGGCCCTGCTCGTCGTAGACCTCGAGCGTCACCCGGAACGTCCCCCCCCGGCTGTAGGTGTGGGAGACGATCGGCCCCAGCGCTCGGGTCCCATCCCCGAGGTCCCAGATGTACTCCACGACCCTCCCGTTCTCGGAGAACGAGAGCGACCCATCGCACACCACAGTGAGAGGAGCCACGCCGGCGCTGGGACGAAGCGCGAACAGGGCCTCCGGGGGGACGGCCTGGAACTTCGGCGTGCACCCTCCCAGGGCGAGCGCCGCGAGTGCGCACCCGACCACGAACAGCCTTCTCTTCATCGCACACCCCCTCACAGGTTGAACTCCATCCGTACCGCTAGTCCCAGCCAGGGGCCGGAAAACCCAACGGGATCGCCCAGTCCATCCGCGTTGAGGTCGAGCACGCCCGTCCCCGCCCGCGGCACACTCGGGGGGGCAAGCCGGAACCCGACCTCGAACCCCGCGCTCGCCCCCGGCCCCAGCGGGAGGGAGACCTGGACCGCTACCGCCCCCACCGGCCCCGCGCTGGTGTAGGTCGTGTCCTCGGCTTTGGGCAGGAACGGGAGCGACCAGTCCGTCGGCAGCGTGGGCGGGAACACGCACCGGTAGCCAATCCGCGATGTTCCCCACCCTGCGGAGGCGCTCACGATGAGGATGTCCGGCACGAGGACCAGGTCCAGCTCGGCAGCGAAGGCAACGAAGCCGACGTCGAGGCTGATGTCCACCGGATGCGACGTCTCCTCCGCAGTCCACGTCCCTTGGGTGCGGGTACCGACGCTCGCCACTTCCATCTGCAGCCCCACCCGCAGCACGCCCCCCACCGCCTCGCTGAGCCGCAGGCCAACCCCCTGACCGAGCGCGGGGATAAGGGGGACGGGCTCGCTCCCCGCCCGTTCGTTGACGAACCCGATCGTCTGGTTGGCGAGGTGGATGAACGTGTTCAGGCTCGGAACATCAACGAAGGCCCATTGGGCCGCCGAGCCCACTGCGAGGGTCGTCGCCCCTCCGGCAACGCCCACCGCCGCCACCACTAGCCCTGCCAGGATCGCTCGCATCTCAGCCTCGCGTGATGGAGGCTACGCCCGCACGGGCGGGGATCCGAGGACAGGCCCCCCCCAGCGGGGGCCGGTTCGTCACGCCCCCGCGGTACTGAGTTCCCGCCCCACGAGGTCAACCGTCCGCTGCACGTCGGCGGCGGAGATCCCAAGGTGCGTCACCATCCGCACCTGCCGGGCGGAGGTCCCCGCCCCAGCCGGGGAGGCAAGCACGCCCCGGTCGCGCAGCCGCTGGCAGAGGGCCTCCGCATCGGGGCCCCGTTCGATCGTGAAGATGACGATGTTTGTGTCCGGGGGCCACACGGACAGGGCAGGCAGGGAGGCGAGACCATCGGCGAGGAGCCGGGCATGGGCGTGGTCGAGGGCGAGGCGGTCCACGTGGTGGTCGAGGGCGTACAGGCCCGCTGCGGCGAGGATCCCCGCCTGGCGCATCCCGCCCCCGAGCGCCTTGCGGGTCCGGCGGGCAGTGGCGATGAATTCCCGTGACCCGCAGAGGAGGGATCCCACCGGGCAGCCAAGCCCCTTGGACAGGCAGAACATGACGGAGTCGAACCCCAAGGCGAGATCCCGGGCCGGGATCCCCGTCGCCACGGAAGCGTTGAGGATGCGCGCCCCATCGAGGTGGACGGGGATCCCCCGCCCGTGGGCGAGGTCGAGGACCTCCCGCGCCGCGGCGAGGGGCCAGATCCGGCCCCCGGCCGCGTTGTGCGTGTTCTCCAGACACACGAGCCCGGTCGGGGCGAGGTAGTAGATATCGGGCCGGATCGCGGCCGCGACCTGGCGGGCGGTGAACACGCCCTTCTCCCCAGGAAGGACCCGCGGCTGGACGCCGGAGAAGCGGGCCATCGTCGCCAACTCCACGTTGTAGATGTGGGACCCCTCCTCGACGATGACCTCCTGGCCGGGGTGGGTGTGGCAGGCGATGGCGATTTGGTTCCCCATTGTCCCCGACGGCACGAACAACGCCGCCTCCGTGCCGAGGAGGTCGGCGGCCCGCTCCTCGAGCCGGCGCACGGTGGGGTCCTCACCGTACACGTCGTCCCCCACCTCCGCTGCGGCCATCGCCTCCCGCATCGCGGGCGTGGGCAGGGTCACCGTATCCGAACGTAGATCGATCATGTCCATCCCTCCTCCCCGATCAGGGGAACGAACGTACACGGGCAGAGGCGCCGCTCTACCCACTGCCCCCCGTCGCGGTGGACGAGGATCAGCTCCTGACTGAACCGTCCTCCCACCGGGATCACGAGCCGTCCGTGGGGGGCGAGCTGGGAACGGAGGAGGTCGGGGACCCGCGGCGCGCCGGCGGTGACGAGGATCGCGTCGAACGGCGCCTCCTCTGGCCAGCCCACCGTCCCGTCCCCAACGCGGAACCGGATGTTCTTGTACCCGAGCGCGCTCAACCTCCGCTGGGCGGCGCGGGAAAGCTCGGGGAGCCGCTCCACCGTGTACACCTCACCTGCCAGCTCGGCGAGGATCGCCGTCTGGTACCCCGATCCCGTGCCGACCTCGAGCACACGGTGCGTGGGCTGGAGGGCGAGGGCCTCCGTGGACAGGGCAACGATGTACGGCTGGGAGATGGTCTGGTCGTGGCCGATCGGGAGGGGGCGGTCCTCGTAGGCATGGGGCAGGAGGTGGGGGGGGACGAACGCGTGGCGGGGGACCCGCGCCAGGGCAGAAAGCACCCGCTCGTCGCAGATCCCTTCTTCCCGCAGCTCGGAGAGGAGGGCCTCCCGCGCCTGCGCAAGCCAGGGCTCAACGGGGCGGTCAGTCTCCGTGGTCGCCCTCCTCCCGCATCCTGAACGCGACGAGCGCTTCCCGTGCCCGATCGAGGTCCGCCGCCGGGACGAGGACCCGCACCTCGGCGAGCCCGTCCGCGGTGAGCGGATACACCGACGGCGGAACGTGGCTCCTGAACTGGACAGGGATCCCCTCCCCCCGCAGGAAACTCGCCACGAGTTCGGCCTGGGGTGACCCGATCACCGTGGTCAGCACTTCCCAATCGTTCATCCTGCCTCCTGTAGATCGAGCTCGTTGTGGACGAGGGTGATGCACTGGTGCCCCTGGAGGACCACCGGCCCCACCGAGATCCGCGGGAGGGCGGCGAGGAGGGCGTCCTCGGCCGGGGTGAAGTTGCGGTGGTCGGAGAGGAGGAACGCTGGCCGTTCCGGGACCTGCGCCCCGCGCAGCGGGTCCCCCGCCTCATCGAGGACGAGGGGCGCGCTCCCTGCAGCCCGGAGGTCATCGAGGAGCCCCCCGAGCCCCATCCGCCGCACCGTGATCCCCGGGGTGGACGGCCGTTCCTCCCCCGGAGGGAGGTCGTGGGCGGTGCGCAGCGCCTGCCGCAGGAGGGCGCCCGTGGACCGCTCATCCGGGTTCAGGTGCCGCAGGCGGCCCCCCCACAGGCTGATCGTCAATTGGTCCTGGATCACGAAGTGGAGCGCCACCGCGGGGCGGATCCCATGCGAGATGAGGAACGCATCGTTCGCCGCCCGACAGAGGACGTCGAGGCGGCCCGCCCCGCCCGGGAGGTCGGACAGGGAGAACTCCCCATCGAGGGGCACGGTATGGCTGACCATCACGAACGTTCGCACACCCTGATCCTAACGGACCCGCCCCGGGCGGACCACGGGGCTGTGGACCGGGCGCAGACCGAGGGGTACCATACGTTCTTATGTATTTGATCGTCGTGGGCGCGGGTGGGATCGGGTCCGCGATCATCGACCTCGCGGTGCGCGATCGGCACAATGTGGCCGTCATCGAGCGGGACCCCAAGAAGGCGGAGGCGATCATCCGTCGCTACGATGTGCTCGTGTTCAACGCGGATGCGGCGTCAGCGGACATCCTCCGCGAGGCGGGGGCGGAGCGGGCCGATGCCCTCATCGCCACCACCCACGACGACGCGACGAACCTTATGGTCATCGCTGCCGCCGGCGACCTCGGCGTCCCGACGATTGTCGCCGTGGTCAACAACCCTGAACACGCGGACCTGTTCCGCCGTCTGGGGGCCCATGTCATGGAGAACCCCGACATCATCGTCGCCGGCTACCTCTACCACTCCGCCTGGCATCCCCACGTCCGCGATCTGGTGGCGCTCCCCGGGGGAGCGCAGGTGTTCCGGATCACGATCACCGCCAACTCTCCCCTCGTCGACCTCACCCTCCGCGAGGCGGGCAAGCAGGGCCTGATCCCGGAGGGGCTCCTCATCGCCGCGGTGGAGCGCAACGGGGACCTCGTCATCCCCTCGGGCAGCACAGTGATCCGGGCCGGGGACAACGTGACCGTGTTCACGAAGGGCCACGTTCCTCAGTCCACCATCGAACAGCTCACCGGTTAGGGACGACTAGGGGCGCGCCTTTCGGTCCCCTAGATCCACCTTGAGTCGGGGCTCCCGCACCGCCCGCGCCTCATCGAGCCGACGCACCGGCGTCGTATGGGGGGCATCGTGGAGGAGCTCCGGCTGTTCGCGGGCCTCCCGGGCGATGGCGAGCATCGCCGCGGCGAACGCGTCGAGGGTCTCCCGCGGCTCGGTCTCGGTGGGCTCGATCATGAGCGCCTCCCGGACGATGAGCGGGAAGTAGACCGTCGGCGGGTGGAACCCATAGTCCATGAGCCTCTTGGCGATGTCGAGCGTGCGCACCCCATCCAGTCCCTCCCCAGACAGGACGAACTCGTGCTTGGCGAGCCGATCGTAGGGGAGCTTGTACGGGCCCGCGAGCTTCGCCTTGAGGTAGTTCGCCGCAAGGACAGCCCCCGCCGACACCTCGCGCAGCCCGTCGTCCCCCAGGGTGAGGATGTAGGCGAGGGCCTTGGCGATCACGAGCACGTTCCCGAAGTAGGGGTGGACGCGGCCGATCGACTTTGGCCGGTCCCAGACAAGCTTGAACTCCTCCCCCTCCCGCACAACCTCGGGGACGGGGAGGTAGGGGAGGAGGGCCTCCGACACGGTCACCGGACCTGCTCCGGGGCCGCCCCCGCCGTGGGGGGTGGAGAACGTCTTGTGGAGGTTGATGTGGAACACGTCCGCCCCCATGTCCCCCGGTCGGGCTCGGCCGACGTAGGCGTTGAGGTTCGCCCCATCGAAGTAGCAGAGGCCGCCCGCGTCGTGGACGAGCGAGGTGATGGTGAGGATGTCCTCCTCGAACAGCCCGAGGGTGTTGGGGACGGTGAGCATGATCCCCGCCACGTCTGGGCCGAGGGCTCCCCGGAGGGCAGTGAGGTCCACCAGCCCCCGCCGGTCGGATGGGAGGGAGACGACGGAGAACCCAACCATCGCCGCCGAGGCGGGGTTCGTGCCGTGGGCGGAGTCGGGGAGGAGGATCTTCGTCCGCGTGCCGAGCTCTCCGCGGTCCTCGAGCCACTTCTTGATGAGGAGCATCCCCGTGAGCTCCCCATGGGCCCCCGCCGCCGGTTGGAGGGTGATCCCCGGCATGCCGGCGACACCCTTCAGACACTCCCCCATCTCCCACAGGAGGGCGAGCGCCCCTTGACACTCCTCGGCGGGGAGGAGGGGGTGGAGGTCGGCGAGCCCGGGGTGGCGCACGAGATCCTCGTGGAGCTTGGGGTTGTGCTTCATCGTGCACGAGCCCAACGGGTAGAACCCCGTGTCCACCCCGTAGTTCATCCGGGAGAGGGCGGTGTAGTGGCGGACGAGCTCCGGCTGCGAGACCGCGGGGAGGCGGGGCGCCCCCGTGCGCCGTAGCTCGGCTGGGATGCCTGCAAGGACCTGCTCTTCCGGCTGGGCAAGCGGGGGCAAGGCGACGGCCCGCCGGCCAGGGGCACCGCGGTCGTAGATCGTGGTCATTTCCCCTCCAGGGCGGACATGAATCGGTCCAGTTCCTCTTGGGTCCGCTTCTCGGTGACCGCGACGAGGAATCCATCTTCGATCCCGAGCGGGGCGAGGACGCGCGGGGGGAGGACGGCGATCCCCGCCCGCCGCAGCTTGGCCACCGCGCCGACGGGATCCGCACACCGCACCACGAACTCGTGGAAGAACGGCCCCCCGAACGCGAGCCGGTACCCGGGGACGCGCGCGATCCGCGTCGCGAGGGCATGGGCCCGCTCAAACGACAGGAGCGCCACCCGCTTCAGCCCCTCCTGCCCCATCGCGGCGAGGTACACCGTGGCCGCGAGGGCACAGAGGGCGGAATTGGTGCAGATGTTCGACGTCGCCCCCTCGCGCCGGATGTGCTGCTCGCGGGTCTGGAAGGTCATCACGTACCCCGTCTTCCCGTCCACATCGCGCGTCTGGCCCGACACGCGGCCCGGCATCCGCCTCAGGTGAGTCATCCGCGTGGCGAAGAATCCGAGGAGGGGCCCCCCGAACGAAAGTGGGTTCCCAAGAGGCTGTCCCTCCCCCACCACCACGTCCGCCCCGAATGAGCCCGGTGGCTCGATCACGGCGAGGGGGATCGGGTTCGCATACGCGATGAGGAACGCCTCTCCCAGGCGGTCCTTCAGCCCCGTGAGGTCCTCGAGGACCCCGAGCGCGTTAGGCTGCTGGACGATGAGCGCGCACGCCCCGTCCGGGATCTGCCCGAGGGCGAGGCGACCGTCCTCGTCGTAGGGGACCTCATGGAGGGTGAGGTCGGCCCCCCAGGCGTAGGTGGCGAGGACCTCCCGAGCACGGGGGTGGAGGGAGCGCGGGACGAGGACCCTTCTCCCCCCTGTGACGCGATGGGCCATCAGCACAGCCTCAGCGAGCGCAGTGGCCCCATCGTACATCGAGGCATTGGCCACCTCCATCCCCGTGAGCTCGCAGATCATGGTCTGATACTCGAACATCCAGGTCAGGGTCCCCTGCGAGACCTCGGGCTGGTAGGGGGTGTAGGCGGTGGCGAGCTCGGATCGGGAGAGGATGTGGCCGACCACGGGCGGGATGTAGTGGTCGTACAGCCCACCCCCGAGGAACGGGATTAGCTGCCGGCCCGTGGACCGCTCGGCGAGGGCGGTGAGGTGCCGCTGGACCCAAAGCTCGTCGTGGGGGGGAAGCCCGAGGGGCTGGTACCGATCCCGGACCGCAGCCGGGATATCGGAGAACAGGGCATCTACGTCGGGGGCGCCGATTGCCTCGAGCATCGCCCGGATGTCGGCCGCAGTGTGGGGGAGGTAGGGGTTCATCCGCTCCCCTTCACGAGCGCTTCGTAGGCCGCGGCATCGAGGAGCTCACCCGCTTCCCTGGGCGCGGCGACCCGGATCACAAACAGCCACCCCTCGCCATAGGGATCCTTGTTCACGAGGTCAGGGGACCCGGGGAGGGCGGCATTGACCTCCACCACCTCCCCGCTGAGGGGGGCGAATACCTCCCCCACCGCCTTCACCGACTCCACGGTCGCCAGGCGGTCCCCGCGCCGGCCCACCGCCCCCACGGAGGGGAGCTCAACGAACACGATGTCCCCCAGCTGCTTCTGGGCGTGGTCGGTGATCCCCACCCGCGCCTTGTCGCCCTCCAGGCGAACCCACTCATGATCCTTCGTGTACCGAAGCTCCTGCGGAATCAACGTCCCTCCTTTCCCGCGATCTCTAGAACGGCACGACCTCCCCCTGCTTGGCTGGGGAGTAGAACGTGGCCGAGCTCTTATGGAACATGAGGCGGAACTTCCCCAACGGGCCGTTCCTCTGTTTGGCGATGATGATCTCCGTCTCCGCCACCGGACCCGTCTGATCGGGGTCATCGTAGTAGTCAGGCCGGTAGATGAACACCACCAGATCAGCGTCCTGCTCGATCGCCCCCGACTCGCGGAGGTCGGAGAGCTGGGGGCGCTTGGACTCCCGTCGCTCCACAGCCCGGTTGAGCTGGGAGCAGGCGATCACCGGCACCTCGAGCTCGCGGGCAAGCGCCTTCAGGGCCCGCGAGATGTAGGCGATCTGCTGTTCCCGCACATCGCTCTTGATCCCCGCCTCCACGAGCTGGAGGTAATCCACCACCACCAGGTCCAGCCCATCGTACCTCCTCATCATCTGCCGCGCCTTGGCCTTGATGGAGAGGACCGAGGCCGTGGACGCATCGTCCACGAGGATCACCGCATCGTGGAGCCGTCCCGCGGCCTCGGCGATGAGCCCCCACTTCGCGGCGGGGAGGTACCCATCGCGCAGCCGCTGCAGGTCCACCTGGGCTTCCGCGCAGAGCAGGCGCTCCAGGATCTGCTCCTTCGTCATCTCGAGCGAGAACAGGCCAACCTTTTTCTTCTCCACAATCGCGGCATGGCGGACGATCCCCAGCGCGAGCGAGGTCTTGCCCGTCCCCGGCCGACCTGCGAGCACGATGAGGTCCGACCGCCGCAGGCCAGATGTGAGGGCGTCGAACTCCTCGAACCCGGTGGACAGGGCCGCCACCGGCCGCCGGTGGGGGTCCTTGTGGACCTCCATCAGCATCTCCAGGTGGTCGTCCAGGAACTCGCGAAGGGAGTGGAAGCTGGGAGCGGAACGGCGCTCGGCGATGGCGAACACCGCCTCTTCCGCCCGGTCCATCACCCCCTCCAGCGGGAGGTCCTCCTGCTGGGCGAGCTCGGACACCTTCCCCCCCGCCTCGATCAACCAGCGCCGGAGGGCCTTGTCCTCGATGATCCCCGCGTAGTGGTCCACCGCGGTGATCGTCGTGACCCGGCCCATCATCTCCACAAGGTAGCTCCGACCCCCCACCTTGGCGAGCTGGCCCCTCTCCTCGAGCCGGTTCGCCACCGCCACGGCGTCCGCGTGCTCGCCCTCCTCGAACAGATCAAGAAGGGTGCGGTAGATGATCTGATGGGCCCGGAAGTAGAAGTGCTCGGGCTTGAGGCGATCGGCCACCGTGGGGATGACCTCGTCGGGCTCGAGGAGCGCCGCTCCCAGGACGAGCTGCTCCGCCTCCTCGTTGCGCGGGACGTGGAGGATCCCCTCTTCCCCTCGGTCGGCCACGGCACGATCATACCCCCCCAGCGCGCGCCCCCGCCAGTCCCCGACGTGCATTGCCCAGCGCGAATTGGGGGGCTATACTTGGCCCCATACTCACAGCCCCATGCGGCGAAAGGAGGAGGTAGTTTGGCGCTTCTCTCGATGAAGGATCTTCTGGAGGCCGGGGTCCACTTCGGGCATCGGACCCGGAAGTGGAACCCCAAGATGGCCCGTTACATCTATGCTGAACGGAAGGGCATTCACATCATTGACCTCGGGCAGACCCTCGACCTGTTCGAGCGCGCCTACGAGTTCGTCCGGAGCCAGTCCGCGCAGGGCAAGCCCATCCTGTTCGTGGGGACGAAGCGACAGGTCCAACCCACGATCGAGGAGGAGGCCAAGCGGTGCGGGAGCCCGTACACGAACCAGCGCTGGATCGGAGGTTGCCTCACCAACTTCGAGGTCATCCGTCGCCGCATCCTGCACATGCTGGAGCTGGAGCGAAACTTCGCGGAAGGGAAGTACGAGCGTCTCCCGCTCAAGGAACGGATCAAGCTGGAGAAGGAACTCAACTACCTGCGGCGAAACCTCGATGGCCTACGCACCCTGGACCGGCTGCCCGGGGCGGTGTACCTCATTGACCCCACCGTCGAGGTCCATGCGGTGCGGGAGGCGAACCTCCTCGGCATCCCCATCGTCGCCATCTGCGACACGGATTCCGACCCGGACACGGTGGACTACCCGATCCCCGGCAACGATGACGCGATCAAGTCCACCCGCCTCATCACCGCCCGCATCGCCGACGCGGTGATCGAGGGGCGGGAGGGGCTGCAGACGGCGGAGCCGGCCCCGGCCGAGCCGGGCGAACCGCAGGTGATGCCGGAGCCGGAGCTTTTGAACGTGGAGACGGACACCCACCTCATGGAGATGTGGGAGGAGCTGGCGGGAGAGGAAGGGAAGGAGTGATGGCGGACGTCAACTTGGAACTGGTGAAGCGCCTCCGCGCCGACACCGGGATCGGGATCGTGGATTGCAGGGAGGCCCTCGCCAAGGCGGGCGGGGACCTGGAGAAGGCGAAGACGATCCTCCGCATGGAGGGGAAGGAATTTTTGGCGAGCCAATCCCGCGAGGCGAAGGAGGGTCGGGTCGAGGCCTATGTCCACCACTCGGGGAAGGTGGGCGTTCTCCTCGAGGTGAACACTTCCACCGACTTCGCCGCGAATTCGGAGGCGTTCCGGGAGTTCATCCGCAACCTCGCGATGCAGATTGCGGCTGCCAAGCCGCGCTGGGTGAGCCCGGAGGATGTCCCCCCCGAGGAGGTGGCCGCGGAGCGGGAAGTGCAGCGCACGAAGGCAGAGAAGGAGGGGAAGCCCCCCCACATCGTGGACAAGATCGTGGAGGGCCGGCTCCAGAAGTTCTACGAGGAGACCTGCCTCCTGAAGCAGCCCTACGTGCGGGACCCGGCGCTGAAGGTGGAGGACCTCCTCGCCGATCTGGGGGCCAAGCTTGGGGAGCCGGTGGTCATCCGCCGGTTCACACGGTTCGAGGTGGGCGTGGGGTGAGCCTTCGCTACCGCCGCGCGCTGGTGAAGCTGTCGGGCGAGCTCCTCGCCGGACCGGACGGCCCCCTCGATGTAGGGGGCCTTCATTTCTGCGCGAGCGAGATCGAGGCGGCCCGCGGGGCCGGGGTCGAGCTCGGGGTCGTCATCGGGGGAGGAAACATCGCCCGCGGCTCGGCCCTCCCCCACCTCCCGCCCACGGCAGGCCACGCGATCGGGATGCTGGGGACCCTCATCAACGCGGTCGCCCTCCGTGAGGCCCTGAATGAGGTGGGGGTCCCGTCCCTCCTCTTGTCGGCCCTCCCCTGCCCTGGGGTGGCGGGGGAGGTGAACCCCTGGCAGGCCCGCGCCGCGCTCGAGGCAGGTCACGTTGTCCTGTTCGCCGCTGGCACCGGGAACCCGTTCGTGACCACGGACACGGCGGCGGTGATCCGCGCCCTCGCCGTGGGGGCCGAGGTCGTCCTCAAGGGCTCCAAGGTGGACGGGGTGTACGAAGCTGACCCCAAGGTGGACCCCACCGCGCAGCCCCTCCCCCGGCTCACCCCCCGTGAGTACCTGGCGCGGGGGTTATGGGTACTGGATGGGGCCGCGGTGGCGATCGCTGGCGACCACGGGCTCCCGATCGTCGTCTACCGCGCGGACCGCAAGGGATCCCTCCTTTCCGCCGTCCAGGGGAAGATCGGGTCCCTCATCGGCTGACGCCAAGAAAAGCGCCGCCCGCGCGGCGCTCCCTCACTGGTCCCAAGGGGATTTGAACCCCTGTCTCCGGGATGAGAGCCCGGTATCCTCGACCCCTAGACGATGGGACCGCCTCGCGATTATAGGCTCCCTATGGGCCCACCTCCACCGTATCCACGGGCAGAACGAACGGGTACGGCTTCCCCTGGGCGTCGAGGAGCTCAGCGATCGCGAGCTTCACCGCCACCTTCCCCCTCGCCGCGAACGCCGCCACGAGGATCTCCCCCGAGGCGGGGGCGTTCCCCGGGATGAGGGCGGTCCGGAACGAGGCAACCCCGTCCTGGGGATCGAACGCTGCCACCGCGTACGGTTCAGGGGAGGCGACACGGGTGAACGAGAGCGGCTGCCCAGCTTCGTAGGTGAAGGCGCCCCCGAGGGTCCCGATGACCGCGCTGTCCGCGGTGATGCAGAGCGCGCCCTCCACCTGCTCCAGGCCGACCGTGACGGCGATGAGGCTGATCGTGGTCTTCCCTGGGCTCAAGGTGAACGGGAGTTCGATCCCCGCCCAATCGATGAGCTTCACAGACGCGAGCTCAACCGCCACCTCCACCGCTGGATCCGCGACGCGGCCCACGACCAGCTGGACCGTGACGAGCTTCCCCGCCCGCGCTTGGGCCCGCGCTGCCTCGACCCGGAACGTGAGCTCACCCTTCTCCCGGTCGAGCGATTCCTGGGTGATCCGGTAGGGGGGCTCGGCGATGAGCTGCAGGGACACCTCCTCCAGAGAGAGGGGCTCCCGCGGGGTGTACCTGAGCACGCCCTGGAACACGCCCACCGTCTCCCCGTCGGTCGTGATCTCGACCGTCGAACCGACGGCGGTGAGTTGGATCTTGGGCTGCCCGAAGAAGATCGCCCTCGCCGGCACGACCTCCTGCACGCCAGCGAACTTCGTCAGCGCGGCGGAGTTGTACAGCCAGTCGTACGGCAGGGCCTCCTCAACCTTCACACGGTGGGCGAGGAGGAGGCTCCCCCCCAGCGGCATCTTCCCGCCCAGGGAGAGCGTCGTGACGAGCGAGAACGAACCGTCATCCGGGAGGAGGATCGGCTTCCCCGCCGGCGTGAGAAGGGGCAGGGGCTTGATCCCATCCGTGAAGCCGAGGAACCTCCCCCCTGTGTCGTAGAGCTCGAGCGCGGTGATCTGGGAGGAGACAGTCCCCCGGACCGCGAGTTCGAGCTGATCGAGCCGGATGGGCGTCTGGTTGCGGTCGGCGTCGGTGAGGGTGAGGGTCGAGTAGGCGAGGGTAGCCGGGACAACGGTGAGCACACGCCCCGCCTCGGGCACGGTCACGGTCAGGGACTCCAGCCCGGCGGCCACCACCGTGTCCGGGAGGGGATCGGAGAACGTGAACGATCCTGCCTGAGGGCCCTGGACCCCCTCGCGCACGGTGATCGCCCAGCTCGGGGCGACCCGCACCGGCTCCTTGGGGAGGAACGTCGGCGGCACGGTTACCCACAGCCGGACCGATCCCCGCGCCTCGTCGAACGCCACGAACGCCGGCTCCGGGAGCTGGACCTCGACCCCCGCCGGGACCTCGATCCGGGTGACCCCGTTGTTGATGTCCACGGTCCAGATGAGCTCCCGCGGACCATCCACCCGCACCGAGACGACGTACATATGGTGAGCGTTGACATCGGGGGTATCCCACACCTCGGCCTCGGCGACGAGGAAGACGTCGCCCGGGTTGAGGACCCCGCCCTCGGGGCCGGGAAGGCCTTGGGCGCCGAAGCTCCCGTCCACCACAAACGTGTCGGCAACGCCGTCGGTGAGCTCGATCGTCCCCCCCGCATCGCCCTCCGACCACCACAACCGGATCTGAGGCTGGACGGTGTGGCCGTGGACGATGTCCTCCGTCACCTTGACCCACACCTCGATCCACGCCTCCCCGTCATCGGGGAGCATCCGTTCCTCGGCGGGGCGGGGGAGGAGGACCTCCGCGATCGGGAACCCCATCGAGCGGGCGAGGACCCTCTTCTGTCCAGCGATCTCGATCCTAAGCTCCAGCCATTCGAACTCCGCTGCCGCCGCCGTCCCCATGTTCGCAACGGCTAGCCTTGTAAAGTAGACTGGGTCGCGATTGCCTGCATCGTTATCCCGAAGAAGGGCCCGCATCACGAGGCCCGTGTCGGTGGGGTTGAACGGCTTGTTCCCGTAGGCGAGGTCGCGGACCTCCTCGATCTGCCCGACCGCAGCCACGCCCAGGATCAGCACAACCGCCAACGCTAGACACTTGCGCATGCTCGCCTCCTTCACTCCGCTCGATGATACCGCAGGACGCCCGAGCGGACCGGCGATGGGCGCTCAGTCCGTCCCCGGGGAGGAGAGCCCGACGTAGAGGCGCTTCGCCGCCGCCTGCTCGGCCTCCTTCTTCGACCGGCCGCGGCCGACGGCCTCCCCCGCCGAAAGAGAGGCCCGCACCGCAAACACTTTCTTGTGCTCCGGCCCCTCGGTCGCGATGACCTCGTAGCGGGGGAGCTCCCCGAACCGGGCCTGACCCAGTTCCTGAAGGAGCGATTTGTAGTCAGGGGCTCCCTCCGCCCCGTGGGCGGCGATCCGCGGGCCGAGGAGCGCCTCCGCGAGGGCAAGCGCCGCGGGGTAGCCATGGTGGAGGAACGCTGCCCCAACCACCGCTTCCAGCGCCGCGGCGAGGACCGAAGGCCGGCCGCGCGCCCCGCCCTCCTCCGCGCCCCTCCCGAGGAGGAGGAGTTCGCCCAACCCCAGGCCCGCCGCGACCTCCGCCAGCACCGGCCGGGAGACCACGACCGCCCGCAGCTTGGAGAGCTCCCCCTCGTCCCGCTCGGGGAAGAGGCGGAACAGGAGGTCGGCCACGGCGAGGTCGAGGACCGCATCGCCGAGGAACTCCAGGCGTTCATTGCTCTCCCCCCCGTGCTCGTTGGCGTACGAATCGTGGGTCACCGCGGTGCGCAGGAGATCGTCCGGCAGGTCCAGCCCCAGTCGGCCGAGGAGGGCGTGAAGCGGCGGGGGGAGGGTCATGGGGCGGCGCACGCTCCCCGCGTGGGGGACCGGCGGCCGAGGAGCCGCTCCAGTCGGCGGTTGATCTTCGTCAGCCGCGATTCCTCAGGGCCAAGCGGGTCCACGAGGACGGTGACCAACCCCGCCCGCTTCCCACCAAGGATGTCCGTCAGCACCTGATCGCCCACCATCGCCGCCTGCCCCGGGGCGATCCCCAGGCGACGCAGGGCGGTTTGGAACCCGCGACGGAGCGGCTTGCGCGCCCTCGTGACCACGACCACTCCCCTTCCCTCCAGCTCCCGGACGAGGGGATGGCCGGGGGGAAGGGCGGCATTCGTGAGCACGGCAAGCGCGACCCCCTCCTCGCCCAACCGGCGGAGGAGGGCCCGCGTCCGCTCGTCGAGCTCCCACTCCTGCCACCGGCAGAGGGTGTTCTCGAGGTCGTAGAGGATCGCCTGGATTCCGTCCCGGAGAAGGCAGTCGTAGTCCACTTCGTGGATCGAGCGTGCCACGTGGTCCGCCTGCGCCCACCTCACCGCTCGATCCGGACCTCCCCCACGCGGACGAACCGCGCCGCAGCGCGGAGGGTGCGCACCGCCTCGTCCTCTGCCCCGGGGGCGACGAACAGCTTGAACATCCGTCGGGGACCCTCGTCACGGTACTCCCGGCGCACGTTGCCCACCCCCGGCCCGGCGGCGAACACCGCATCCAGGAAGTGGATCGCGTCCGGATCGGTCTCCACCCACATCGTGACCGCGTCCGCCGGCCGCGGCAGGGCCTGCAGCGCTGCGAAGGGGTTACCCATCGGCTTCCTCCCGCGCGAGGAACCGCTGGAGGGAGAGCTCGGGATCGCAGCCCAACCGTCGCGCCAAGGCAGAAACCTCGACGAGGATCTCCGCCACCAGCCTCTCCGGGTCGGCCACGTCCTCCGGGAGGCGCAGCCACGTGCCAACGGGGATCGGCCTCCCCTCCGCCTCGCGAACCTCCACGAACTTCGCCGCCCTCACCAGGGCCGGCTCCCGTCGCTCGCGCCGGAAGCGCCCCTCCTCCCCCTTGATCTCCTCCCACTGCACCCGGACCGCGTCCGGCGTCGAAGCCTGCTTCTCCCCGAACACGTGGGGATGGCGCCGCACGAGCTTGCGCCGCAGGGCATCGGCCACCTCGCCGATCCCGAACCTCCCCGCCTCCGCCTCGAGCTGGGCGTGGAGGAGTACCTGCAGCAGGACGTCCCCCAACTCGTCCTGCATCTCCTCCGCCGTCCCCTCGGCCACCGCCTCCGCCGCCTCGTACGCCTCCTCGATGAGGTACGGGACGAGCGTGCGGTGGGTCTGCGCACGGTCCCACGGACATCCTTCCGGCCCGCGGAGGCGGGCGATCACCTCGAGCAGCTCCCCCAGCGCCCGGAGGGGATCGCGGGACCCGCTCATTGCGGCTGGGGGAGGGTGAGCCTCGCGAGGAGGGCGTCCACCTCAGCCGACCGGAAGGACGGATCGGCCGTCTGGATGCGCTTTAGATCCGCCACCCCTTCCTGATAGCGCCCGAGCTCAGCGTAGAGTTGGGCCCGCTGCCACAGGAACTCCAGCCCCGCCGGTCCCAACGTGCCCCCCGCTCCTGCTCGCCTCTCCTCAACCGCCACCATCTGGGTGTAGATGGAGAGCTTCTGCTGGGGCGTCGTCGCCACGTCGAGCGCCTGGCGGTAGTAATCGAGCGCCCGATCGTACTGGACCTTGGCGAGGTAGCAGTCCCCCAGCCCGATCAGGGCATCGAGGTTCCCGGGGGAGTGGTTGAGGATCGCCTCGTACTGGGGGATCGCCCCATCGTACTTGTACTGGTCGCGGAAGTACCCGGCGAGGAGGAAGCGGGTGCGGAGGTCAGTTGGGTCGAGGTCCACGATCTTGCGGGCGATCGTCTCCTTGAGCGAGACCGCGGCCGCGCGTTGGAGGGCCTGGCGGTAGAAGTCGAGGGCCTTGCCCTGATCCCCCAGCTCGAGGTACACATCGCCCAGGCCGAGGTACCCCTCCGGACGGTACGGGAACAGGCGGATCGCGTCCTCGTACCTCTTCTTCGCCTCCGTGGTCTGCCCCGCGGCGAGGTACGCCCCCGCCAGCTTGAGGAGGGCATCCGCGGTCAGGCCCCGCTTGTACGCCGCATCGTAGCGGGCGATCGCCCCCGCTGGGTCCCCTTGGGCGAGGAGGAGATCCCCGGACAGGGTGAGGGCGGTGGCGTTGTTCGGCTCGCGGGAAAGCACATTCTGAAGCAAGGGCTCGGCGAGGGAGAGTTGGTTATCCCTCACGTACGCCGTGGCGAGCTTCAGGCTGAGCGTGACATTGCCCGGCTGGAGGTCGAGCGCGTGGCGGTAGGCCTCGCTCGCAGGGCGGTAAAGGTTGAGCGCCATCAGCACGTCCCCCTGGCCGACGTAGGCTTCCACGAACGTCGGCCGCAGCTCGATCGCCTGCCGGTACTCCGCCTCGGCTTCGACCCACTTCCCGGCCTGGCGGTACATCTCGGCGAGGGCGTACCGCGCCTCAGCGCTCTCCGGGGCAAGGGCGAGCAGGCGCTGGAAGAACGCCGCGTCGCCTACCCCCGTCTGGATGAACGCGAGGTAGGCAGCGATGGCCTGCTCCTTGTGGCGCGCTTCCTCTGTCCGCAGGCGGCCAAGCTCCTCTTCCTCCGCCGCGGTGCGCCCCTCCTTTCCCTCCAGTTCAATCCTCTTCGCCGCTGCTACTGCGAGGAGTTCCTCGTGGAGGCGCCCGATGTAGTAGGTGAGGTAGGGATCGTCGGACGTGCCCGCACTGCGGGCGGCTTCGAGCTCAGCCAGGGCCTTGGTCTTATCGGATCCATACGCCACCGCGGCGGAGAGGACCGGATCGAGGGCCTTCACCTCAATCCGTTCCCGGCGCGCGGTGTACCAGCTGTCCCAGCGCTTCGTCCCCTCGTCGCGGATGTAATCCGATTTCACTGTGTCGCGGATCGTGGCGAACGCGGGGACAACCGCCTCTTGCCGCGCCAGGAGCTTCACGATGTGGAACCCCTCGTCGTCGTCCACGAGCTTGACCTGTCCCACCTCCGCCGACCAGATCGCGTCGGTGACCTTGTCCGAGAACGGGGACGAGTAGTAGGAGAACCAGTCCGTCTCGCCGGTCTCCTTCGTCGCCTCGTCGAGGGAGTGAGCCTGGGCCAGCGCCGCGAAGTCCGCATCGGGAGCGGCGGCCTGCCCAAGGAGCTCATCGGCGAGCTTCGCCTCGCGGACGAGGATGTGGCCAACCCGGATCCTCTCCGGTTCAGTCTGGTACCGATCCTGGTTCGCGTCATAGTAGGCGAGGAGATCGGCCTCCGTCGGCTCGATGGGGCCCACCACGAGCTGGCGCACCCGCTCCTCGCGCAGCTGGGCCTCCTGGCTCGCCGCAAGGTCCTTCTTGTACGCCTCCAGCGTCGAACCCTGGTACTCGAGGAGCTCCTTGAGCTGTTCCTCGGTGAGCCCGTACTGCGTGAGCACAGTCTGGTACTGCGCGCGCACCGCCTGGTCCAGCTCGGCCTTGGCGATCGTCACCTTGAGCTCCCGCGCTGCCTGGTCGAGGATGACCGACCGCACGATCTCCTCCACGGCCTGGGCCATGTACGGCAGCATCCGGAACGCCCCTTCCGTCCCCTGGAGCATGGATTCAAAATCCAGGCCGTACATCGCATACAGCTGCGTGTAGTAGTCGATGAGGTTCCCGTAGACCCGGGTGAACTCCTCGCGGGACACCTTCTTCCCGCCCACGAGGAGGATCGTCTCCTCGGCGCTCCCGGCCGGCGGCGAGCTCAGCCAGCGCAGTCCCCCGGCGACAACGATCGATGCCAGGAAACCGATCACAAGCAGCCAGATGATGATCTTTTGATGTCGCTTGAAGAAGTTCATGGATCCTTAGCCCCCTGCCCGTCTTCGATCACGCGCCGTCCTCCCCGTCAGCCCGATCCCGCAGGGATCAAATGTCGTTCCACTCCCCCGTCTGGCGGGGCTCCGCGGGAGAAGGAGGGGCCTCCTTGCGGCGGGGGCGGAGGACCGGCACCGGGGTTCGCGACCGGACGGTGAACCGGATCCCGGTCCTCGTCTCGTCGCTCATGTCCACCTCCACGAACGAGGGGACGAAGTACAGGTCCACCCCGCTGGAGGCAACGTACCCCCGGGCGATGGCGATGCACTTCACCGCCTGGTTCACCGCCTTGGGGCCGATGGCCTGCAGTTCAGCGATCCCCTCTTCGCGGAACGTGTTCGCCACCGCCCCGGCGGCGAGGCTGGCTTCTGAGGTCGCTGCGATCTTGAGAACGTTCACCGTTCCTCCTTAGCGGGCCGTGTCCACGAATTGAGCCTGACGGATGACGGTCACCTTGATCTCCCCGGGGTACTGCACCTGTTCCTCAATCCGGCGCGCGATATCATACGCGAGCTTCGCCGCCATGTCATCCGTCGTCTTCTCCGGCCGGACGATCACCCGCACCTCCCGCCCCGCCTGGATGGCGTAGGCCTCCTTTACCAGGGGATAGGCGGACGCGATCTTCTCCAGCTCTTCCAGGCGCTGGCAGTACCGTTCGTAGGTCTCCTGGCGCGCCCCGGGGCGGGCCGCGGACAGGGTATCCGCGGCCTGGACGAGGACCGCGGTCACGGTCGCCGGCTCCGCCTGGCCGTGGTGGGCGGCGATCGCGTTCACGATCGGCCATGGCTCCCCCGCCCGCCGGGCCAGATCGGCCCCGATGAGGGCGTGCGGCCCTTCCACGTCGTGGTCCACCGCTTTCCCGATGTCGTGGAGGAGCCCTGCCCGCTTGGCGGGCTTGGGGTCGATCCCGATCTCCTCGGCCAGGAGCCGGGCAAGGAAGCTCACCTCGAGCGCGTGCTGGAGCTGGTTCTGGCCATAGCTTGTCCGGAAGTGGAGGCGGCCCAGGAGCTGGATGAGGTCGCTCGGGAGCTCGATCCCCACTTCAAAGGCGGCCTTCTCCCCCGCCTCGAGGATCGCCTCCTCCACGCGGTCCTTTGCCTTGCGCACCGTTTCCTCGATCCGGGCGGGGTGGATCCGCCCGTCCTCGATGAGCTTCTCCAGGGCGATGCGGGCCACTTCCCGCCGCACGGGATGGAATGAGGACAGGACGACCGCCTCCGGCGTGTCGTCCACGAGGACCTCGATCCCCGTCAGGGCCTCGAACGCCCGGATGTTACGCCCGTCTCGCCCGATGATGCGTCCCTTGTACTCGTCGTTGGGGAGCGGGACGGTGGTGACCGTGGCCTCCTCCGCGTAGTCGAGGGCGTAGCGCTGCACAGCATTGGCGAGGATACGACGGGCCCGGCGCTCTGCCTCCTGGGTCGTGCGCCGCTCCACCTCGCTGATCTTGCGGGCGAAGTACCGCTCCGACTCCGCCTCCACGAGCTTAAGAAGGTACTCTTTGGCCTCCTCCTCCGTGAACCCGCTCAGCCGCTCCAGAAGCGCCCGTTCCTCGGCGAGGAGTTGGCGGCCGGTCTCGAGGAGGTGGGCGACCTCCGCCTCATCCTGGCGGATCGAGGCCTCGATCGTCTCCAGGTACTGGGCCTTCTTCTCCATCCGGTCCTCGCGCTGACGGAGGCGTTCCTCGAGCTGGACGAGCTCGGCCTCCTTCTTGCGCAGGCGCTCTTCCTCCCGCTCCCTGAGCTCCTCGATCTCGTGCTGGGTGAGGAGAAGCCGCTCCTGGTGGACTCGCTCCGCTTCCCCGCGGGCCTCGCTCAGGATCACCTCGGCCCGGCGGTTCACGTGGCGGTGGCGGAGGCGGGCGAAGAGGAGCCCGAGCGCTACCCCGGCGGCGAGGGCAGCGAGGGCGATCCCGACGGAGAGCCAGGGGAAGGGTGCGCCCGGCTGGGCAGGCGCATTCGCGGCCTGGGGTTGCGCCCACGCCGGCACGGCCCACACCATAGCTCCCAGCCAACCGATCCAGGCCATCCGATCTTCTCCTTCAGTAGAGAGCACTTTATTCCTTCGGTCCCTCTTTCTCAACCAGCAGGGCGGCGGCAGCGGGGAGGAACGTCAGGCTCCACAGGAGGGTGAACCCCAGCCCGAGGAGGGCCGAGGTGCCGAGGAGGCGGAGTCCCGGGGTACGGGCGGTGAGGAGCGCGGCGAAGGTCGCCATCGTCGTCAACGAGCTGAACGCGATGGGGATGGCGGTCGTCGCCGCAGCACGGGCCACGGCATCCCCACCCATAGCGCGTTCCTCAGCCACCCGATGGAGAAGGACCACCGCGCTGTCGATCCCGATCCCGATGAGGAGGGGAGAGATGGCAATGTTGGTGAAATTGAACTGAACCCCGAGGAGGGTCATCCCGGCGAGCATCCACACATAGCCCATCGCCAACGGGGCGAGGGCGAGGGCCGCCTCGGAGGGCCGCGGGAAGTCGTGCCAGACGAGGAGGAAAATGATCACCACCGCGAGGACGGTGGAGAGGAGGAAGTCCCGCTTCATGTACTCCTCGAGCCGGGCGGAGACCTCCGGGAGCCCGAGGCGGTCCACACCGAGCCCATCCGCCCAGTCGAGGAAGGCTTGGAGGTTGCGGCCCTGGTAGAGGGTGGGCGCCATCCTCGCCTCAACGATGTACCGCCCATTTTTCGTCCCATACTGCGATCGCACTTCCGCCGGGAGGAGGGCGAGGATCTGGTCGAGGAGCTGCGGCTCCGGGGGGAGGGCCGTCACCTTCGCCACCAGCTCTTCGAGGGCCCTCAGATCCCCCGCGATCTCCTCGAGTCGTGCCCGCACGGCCGGGGCATCCACGCCCTCCAGCTCCCACAGGAGCGCGATGAGCTCATCGCTCCCTGCCGAAAGCGCCTCCGCCAACGCCGGGCGCCCCTGGAGGAGGGCGAGGAACTCCAGCTGGGCGAGGTCAACGATCAGGTTCTGCAGCGCGCCGAGGGTGGCATCCCAGCGGCCGAGCGTCTCCCCGAGATCCTCCACCCCACTTCGCACCTCGCCCACGGGGAGGTTGAGGATCGAGACCTCGCCCCCGAGGAGCTCCTGGGGGAGGAGGTTCCGCACCGATACCGTGGACTGGACCAGGGGGTGGCTGGCGAGCACCTCCTCCAGCGGGCCGATCTCCTCGGGCCGGTCTACGAAGAACTGGAACGAATCTCCGAGCCAGACCTCGCTTGCAAACTCACGGTTGAGGGTAGAAAGCACCGTCACCGCCGGGGTGACCGGCGCCAGATCGCTCGACGCGAACTTGAACTGAACCTGCGTTGCTTGGTACACGATTGATCCCGTGAGGATCAGGCCTACCGCGACCACGCCCGGCCGGAGGCGGAGGAAGCGGCGGTAGGCGGAGTGGAGGAACGCCGTGGACCCCAGGGACCGCTTCCGGGTGGGGCGGCGGTCGCGCGCGGTCAGCGTCACCAGAGCCGGGGTGAGGAGAAGGGCCCCGGCGAGCGGGAACAGGATCCCCACCGCCATGATCGCCCCCATCTCCCACAGAGCGCGAGAATGGGAGAGGAGGAGACAGCCGAATACCCCCGCGATGGTCGCCGCGGCCGTGAAACACGCTCCCCCCTTCGTGCGCACGGCGATCGCCAGCGCCCCCTTCACGTCCTTCCCATGAGCCCGCTCCTCGACGTACCGGGAGAGGACGTGGATGCAGAAGTCATCCCCCAGCCCGATGACCAACGCCGGCAGGAACACGGTGAGGAGGTTGAACCCCCCCACCGCGAGTTTGGCCCACGCCATGGTGAACAGAGCGGAGAGCGTGATGGGGATGATGGCGGCCAGGCACAGGGACGGCTTGAGGAGGATGGCAAACAGCAAGCCGAACACCGCCGCCATGGAGATGATCGTCACGAGGTTCATGTCCTGGCGGATCGTGTCCTCCGCCTCCACCGTCATCGCGTAGGCCCCGGTGATCCCCGCCTCGACCCCGAGGTCCCCTAGTTGGGCGCGCGCGACCGCCTCCTGCACGGCGGCGGAGACAGCTCGGTTGTACTCAAGCGATTCCGTCGGCCGACGGGACGGCCAGATCTGGAGGACCAGCCGGGTACGGTCCCGCGACAGGATTGGCTCACCTGTCTCCTGGGGGGCGGGGCGGTCCTCGACGGCCCGCGCGATCGTCGCTGCCTCCGCAACCAGCTCCTGCCCAGCGAGGATCCCCTCCAGGAGATCCCGGGCGGCATGCCCGGTGGCCGCGAGCTCGCTGAGCGCGGCCCGCACCGCCGCAGGGTCCGTCGCCTGCGCCGCGGTGACCGTGGCGAGGATCTCCGTGAACGATCGGGCCGGGGGAAGAGCCGGCAACTGGGCTTGGACCTCACGGGCGATCTCCCGCAGCCGGTCGAGCTCAGCCGGAGAAAGGGTCCGGAAGATGAGGAGCTCGGGGGGGACAACGATCCCTTCCCCAACGCGGTACGAGGCGGAGACGAGATCCGAGGACGGCCCCAGATCGAGCTCCCCGATCACACGCTCCGCGGCCGCGATGAGGGCCCGCTCGCGCTCCGCCATGTCCGGCGGCGGGGAGACAAGGGTGAGGAGGACCGCGATCACGTCCGTGCTCGCGATCTCCTCTTCCATGGACTGGAACTTGATGACGAGGGGATCCTGCTGGGGGAGGAGGTCGAGGTAGTCCGTGCGGATGCGAAAATCACGGATGTAGACGTAGGACAGGGCCGCGAGGGCCACAAACAGGGCGATGATGAGCCACGGCCAGCGGGTCGAGGCCGTGGCGAGGGCGGCGAACAGCCGGCCCCGCAGCCGGGGAGGCTTAGCGGGTTTGGGCGCGTTCCCCGGACGGCGTGCGGATGGTGATGGCATACCCGGTGAGCTTGGCAGCGAGCTCCACATTGTGTCCATCGCGACCGATGGCGAGTGAGATGTCGCTCCCCGGCACGGTGACGACGGCCTTCTTGGCGGGTTCGTCGAGCTCGATCTCCAGCGTGCTGGCTGGGGCAAGGGCCCCCCGGATCACCTGCCGCACATCCTCGTTCCAGCGCACGATGTCCACCTTCTCCCCGGAGAGCTCCCGGCTCACGGCCCGGATCCGGCTCCCGCCGGGACCGATGCAGCTCCCCACCGGGTCAATGCGGGGATCCACTCCCCGCACGAGGACCTTCGACTTCGTGCCCGGCACCCGGGCCACCTTCACCACCTCGAGCATCCCCTGTTCCAGCTCCGGCACCTCGAGGGCGAGGAGCTTGGCCACGAAATCGGGGTGGGCCCGGGACACGTAGATCCGCGGATCGCCCTGGAGCTTCTCCACGCGGTAGAGGTAGGTGCGCAGCCGGCGGCCAGGGACGTACCGCTCGGTGGGCATCCGCTCCTCGCTCGGGAGCAACGCCTCCACCTCGCCCAAGTTGATCCACACATCGCGGCCTTCGAATCGATGGACGAACCCGTTCAGGATCTCCCCGATCCGGGAAGCGTACATCTCGTAGAGGCCCTCCCGCCGGTGGCGGAGGATCTCCCGGCGGAAGAAGTCCTCGGCGCGGCGGGACTCGATGCGCCCCAGTTCCCGGACGAGGTCAAAGATCTCCCCATTGACGCGGACGTCCCCCGACCGCCGATCGATCTCCACCGGTGGCGGCTCTTCCCCCCCGAACTTCGCCTGGTAGGCAGCGGCGATGGCCTTCTCCATCGCGACGAACGCGACCTCGCGGTCCAGGCCGCGCGCGCGGGCCATCTCCTCAATCGCCTCCAGGAACTCGACGTTCATCGCCGCCCCTGTTCCCCTTCGTACACGAGGCGGGCGCTCGTGATCCGCGCGAACGGGATCGCGACCTCCACGCCCTCGCTCTCGACGGTGACCGCCTCCGCTGTCGCTCGAACGAGCCGCCCGCGCTGGGTCCCCTCCGATCCTAGTTTGATCTGAACGAGCTTCCCTACCGCCTGGGCGTAGTGGCGCGGCTCCCACAGCCCGCGCTCCAGGCCCGGGGACGACACCTCGAGGAGGTAGGACGAGGGCAAGGGATCGGCCTCATCCAACAGGGCGCCGATCGCCCGGTTGGCGCGGGCGCAGTCGTCCACCGTCACGCCCCCTGGACGATCCACCTGCACGGTGAGGTAGACCCGCGCCCCCGCCCGGCGGAGCTCCCAGTGGTACACCTCCACGTCAGCCGCGGCCGCGCCTTGGTGCACGAGTGCATCGAGCTTTTCCTGAACCCCCTCCATGTTGGGGATTATACTTGCCGTCAGTGACGGACACAACGAGCGGAATTCGTAGAGATCGCATCCTCGTGGGGGAGGGCGAGGACGGGGAGAGGCTGGACCGGCTGCTTGCGCGCCGGCTGGCGATCCCCCGATCCCAGGCCCAGTCGCTCATCGCGAGCGAAGCGGTCCGCATCGGGGGGAGGACGCCCTCCCGGTCGCGCCGGCTGAGGGCGGGAGAGGAGATCGAGGTGACCTGGAGCGGGCCGGGGATCGTCCCCACCCCGGCCGCGATCCCTGTTCTGTACGAAGATAGCGACCTGATCGTGGTCAACAAGCCCCGCGGGCTCCCCGTACACCCGGGGGGGCCTGGGACCACAGTATCGGTGGTGTCCATCCTCCTCGCCCGAGGGCCCCTTGCCCCCGCTGCCCCCAACCGGCCGGGGGTGGTCCATCGGTTGGACGCCGCCACAACGGGAGCCCTCGTGGTGGCGAAGACCCCGGTTGCGCTGGAGGGGCTGATCGCGCAGTTCCGGGCGCGCACGGTGAAGAAGGAGTACCTCGCGGTCGTGCACGGGGCCCTCACGGTGGACGAGGGGACCATCGCCGGGCGGATCGGGCGCGATGCCGCCCGCCCATGGCGGATGCGCATCGGGGGGGCGAAGGATGCCCACACCGAGTTCTCCGTCCTCGCCCGGCGAGAGGACGAGGCCCTGCTCGTCGTCCGGCCACGCACGGGACGGACCCACCAGATTCGGGTCCACCTGGCGACAATCGGGCACCCTGTCGTCGGCGATCCCCTCTACGGGAGGGGAGGGGGACCGCTGCTCCTCCACGCGTGGCGGCTCGGGTTCCGCCACCCCGCTAGCGGGGCATGGATGGAGTGCGAGGCGGAACCTCCGCCGGAGTTCGCGTCGTGGTTCGGCGGACGAGGTAGTACACCCCCGCGATGAACTGTCCCCCCACCGCGCCCCAGAATACGTTGATCGCGCGGGGGGAGAGGAGGAGGAGGCCGGCCGCGAGCGCGGTGAGCCCGGCCGCAGCCTTCCCTGGCCACTCCGCCACGAACTCCTGCCGCCGTTGCCACAGGACAAGGGCCCCCACCGCCAGTCCGAGCTGGGGAAAAGCGAACAGCCCCAACCCGAAGTACGGGATCCGTCCCACCACGGCGAGGGCGGAAAAGAGGGCAAGGTAGAACGCCTTGTCCACCAGGGGATCGAGGAGCTGGCCCACGATCGTGACCTGATGGCCCCTCCGCGCTACCCAGCCGTCGAGGATGTCCGTCGCCAGCGCGACCACGAACAGGATGAGGGCGGCCCGCCAGTGGCCACCCAAGACGGCGATCACGGTGGGCACCGCGAGCAGCCCCCGCAGCGTGGTGAGGGCATTGGCGAGCGTCATCCCCGGCATGGTACCCTCGCTCGCCGGGAAGGCCAACCGCACCGGCGAGCTAGCGCACGCGGCGACCGGGGGCGGCTTGGGAGAGCGCGCTACAGCCCGTGGCGTGGCAGGCCCTCACGCGGTAGTAGTACCACGTTCCGGGCGCCGCCGTCCGATCGTCGAAGGACGTTGCGGTGACGTTGTTCGCCACGAGCTCAAACCCCGCGTCCGGGGCCACGTCCCGGTACACCTGGTAGTAGGTGGCGCCGGGCACCGGATCCCATGTGACGTCGATCCTATCGGCGTAGATCTGGCTCGCCTGGACGTTGGTCGGGGCAGGGGGGTAGCCAGCGTAGCCGGGGACAGAAGGCGACCGAGGCCCGCACCCCGCGGAGTTGCACGCCGCGACCTGGTACCAGTAGAGGTGTCCCCAGTCGGCCATCCCCATCGGATCGCTGTAAACCAGGGACGGGGTTTCCCCGATGAGGACTCCCGTTTCCTCCGCGCGTTCGGCGCGGAACACGCGGTAGGTGGTTGCCCCTGCCACGGCGGCCCACGAGATCTCGATCCGGTCCTCAAACTGGCCGCAAGACACCGTGACCCCGGGCGGGGCCTGGTCCGGGGGCAGTTCCGGCAGGAGGTCGAGGAGACCGCACCCGGTGAGCGCAAGGCCCATCGCCGCGAGCACAAGTCCCCACCACCGGCTCCGCACGTGCGCATCCTGGTTCATCTTCGCTCCCCTCCTCTAGGTAAGCCGATGATAGGCCCGATCTCGCGCTGCGACAAACGGAGGGAGCCGAAGGTCGAGCGCCCGCAGCTCGGCCATCACTTCCTCCCGCGGCGCAGAGAGGGGCCCCATGATCTCCTCTTCCAGGGCACGAAGAAGAGGGAGAGAGAGCGCGATCCTGTCGCCATCGGCGACGTAGCGGCGGGAGAGGCCGCTTATCCGCTCCGCGAGCCCCACCACCCGGTCCTCCTCCACGATCTTGTCCGCGTAGTGGACGACCTTCCCCTCCCACGTGCGCGGGTTCGCTCCCAGGACGTGCCCCTCAGCGATCCCAGCGAGGTCGGGCCAACCAAGCTCGCGGAGGATCTGTCCCGCCTTCACCCCGTGCTCCGTACGGTCCATCACGGAAAGTTTGTCCAGATCGTGAAGGAGCCCTCCCCGGTGGGCGAGAAGGGGATCCACCGAGATCCCTTCTGCCCGCAGGCGCCACGCGAGCCAATGCGCGACCCCTGCCACGGCGAGCGAGTGCCGCACGATGTTCTCGGGGACAGCGTGCTCGCACAGGATCGCGAGGGCCGCGGCGAGATCGGGGGGGAACGGGCGATCCAAGGTGGAGGGGAGGTCCTCCAGGGCCCAAACCTCCGCGTCATGGATGGGGTGGACGAGCGGACAGGGGGAACGAGCAGGGTTGAACCAAATCGCCCGCAGCCCGGCTCCCTTGGCGCCGACGATGTCGGTCCCGTACCCGTCCCCAACCATCACCGCACCCGCAGGGGGGCAGCCGACGCGTTCCAGCACGGCGTGGAAGAACCCAGGATCGGGCTTGCCCTTCCCCACGTCGCGCGCCGTGATCACCGCGGCCAGGTGCGGATCGAGCCCGACCTGGGCGAGGGCCTTCCGCACCTGGCGTTCATCGGACAGGCGAGCGTTCGTGGCCACGGCGAGGATGTAGCGGCCATGAAGCGCGCGCAGGGCCTCCCTCGCGCCGGGGGTTGCCTCGATCCTCGGCCCGTCGGGGAGCGGGCCGTCGGACCCGGGGACCTCCCGCAGCAGCGTCCCGCCCAAATCGAACACGATCGCCTGAACCGGGCTAGGTTGGGTTCCCATCTCCGCGCGATCACATCCGGCGCGACGTCGCCCAGCGCAGGGATCCCGGCTGGACCGAGGTACACCGAAACCCGGCCTTCGCAAGGACGCGGATCGAGGCAGCGTTCTCCGGCGCACACTCCGCAACGACCCGCCCCACCTCGGGATGAGTGAACGCCCAACCGATGAGGGCGTGCACCGCTTCGGTGGCGTGGCCCTGCCCGCGGAAAGCGGGAGCGGTCCCGTACCCGATCTCCACGGTCCCGTCCGGAGCAGGCCGGCCCTTGAACCCCGCATCCCCCACGATCGCGTTCGCCCCCCGATCGATGGAGATCCAAATCCCCCACCCGAGGGCGCTCGGGTCGTGGAGGAGCTCCTGGAGGTAGAGGGGGAGGATCGCCGTAAGTTCCGGCGATGGCCAGCCGGGCGGGACCGCGGCGCCGAGGATCCGCTCCGCCCCCTCGCTGAGAAGCGTCTGGGCGACCTCAACGGGACAGGCCACGAGCGCGAGCCGGCGGGTGGGGAGGATCATCCTCCCACCGTATCCAGAACCACCGCTAGTCGCCTCGACCCTCCCGCCACGAGGGAGAACCCGATCGTGGAGATGAGGACGGACTGGAGGTCCCGCGGGGAGAGGCCAATTGCGCGGAACGGGTGAACGAGGGCCCCCAGGCCTTGACGGCTCACGGCGCCTCGCTCCGTTCCGCGGGAGGAAGGTTCAATCCTACGAGGTCGGGGCGGTGACGGAGGGTCTTCCGCCACGCCTCCCTCTCCCGCCAGCGGCGGATCTTCTCGTGGTCGCCGGAGAGGAGGATAGGCGGCACCTCCATCCCCTGGAACACCCGGGGGCGGGTGTACTGGGGGTACCCCAAGCGCGGCCCAGAGTAGAAGGAGTCAGTGGCCGCCGACTCGTGGCGCCCGACGACCCCGGGCACCATCCGCGCCGTCGTCTCCAACACCACCGCTGCGGCGAGCTCGCCCCCCGCGAGGACGTAGTCCCCGATCGAGAGCTCGAGATCGCACTGCGCGGCCACCCGCTCGTCCACCCCCTCGTAGCGGCCACAGAGGAGGGCCACCGCGCGCTCCTGGGCCAGGGCATGCGCGATCTCCTGGGAGAAGCGGACCCCCTGCGCGGAGAGGAGCACCGTGTACGGCCTCCTCCCGGCCTCGCGCCCGATCGCCGCGAGCGCCCGCGCGAACGGCTCCGGCCGCATCACCATCCCCGCCCCGCCCCCGAACGGCCGGTCGTCCACGATCCCCCCCTCCGGGGAGAAGAGCCGCAGGTTATGGAGGTGGATCTCGATCAGTCCCTTGTCCTGCGCCCCCCGGAGGATCCCCTCCGCGGCGAACGGGACGAGCATCTCCGGATGGAGGGTGACGACGTCAAACCTCATTTCCAGTCCACAATCACGGTCTGGCCGGCCTGCGCAGCGATGGCCTCGATGACCGTGGCGAGGGCCTCCCGATCACGGGCGGCGAGCCCGCGATCGTCGGGCCCAGTCAGGCGAAGGAACAGGAAATCCACGCCCCCGGAACGGATGTGCTCGACGTGGACCTCGCCCGGCCGCGAGGTCACCGCGCGGAGGAGGTACCGCGCGAGGTCAGCCAGCATCTCCTTCGCCCGGCGCAGCGCCGCGGCCCGCTCGGGCGTCTTCGAGCGCCTTGAGAACGCCGCTCTTCGCCAACAGGCGGCGGGCGGCCGCGGACGGTTGGGCCCCCCGGCGGAGCCAGGACAGGGCGGCCTCCGCATCCAGCGTGAACTCCTCGGGCTCGGCGAGCGGGTTGTAGTGGCCGATCGTCGCCACAGCCCGGCCTCCTTGCTTGTCCGCCCCCTCCATCACCACGATCCGGTAGCTGGGCTGCTTGCGCTTGCCCACCCGCATGAGCCTGATCTTGACCATCCCATCACCTCATCACTGGAACGCGTCCGCCCCCTCCCGGGGGCCGTCGCTGCTTGCCTAACCCGCGCACAAGGCGCCGCGCCTGCTCGTATTGGGACAGAAGCTGATTCACTTCCTGAACAGTAGTTCCCGAACCGCGGGCGATCCGGCGCTTGCGGCTGGCCCCGATTATATGGGGGTGGCGCCGCTCCTCAACCGTCATCGATTGGATGATGGCCCGTGCCCGCTTGAGCTCGGACTCCATCTCCGCGTCGGGGGCGACCTTCCCCAGGCCGGGGATCTTGGCGAGGAGCTGGTCCAAGGGTCCGGCGCGGCTCATCGCCTCGAACTGGATGAGGAAGTCCTCGAGGGTGAACGTCCCCTCCCGCACCCGGGCCGCCGTGGCCGCGACCTCCTCCCCCCCCGCCTCGGCGAGCTTCTCCGCCAGCCCAGCCAGATCGCCGAACCCGAGGATCCGGTCCGCCATCCGCCCGGGATCGAACGGTTCGAGGTCCTCGGGCTTCTCCCCCACCCCCACGAACAGGACTGGCTTCCCAAGCCGGGTCGGCAGGGAGAGGGCGGCCCCTCCGCGCGCATCCCCGTCGAGCTTGGTGAGGATGAGCCCCGTGATCCCGAGGGGGGCGAACGCCTCGCCCATCCGCACCGCCTCCTGGCCCACGAGCGCGTCGAGGACGAGGAGGAGATCGCTTGGCTCAACTGAGGCCACGAGATCGGCCACGAACGGGGGAGGCGCCACTCCGGGGGGGGTGCCCGGCGTGTCCACGATCAGGACATCGCGGAGCTCCCGCCGGGCCCGCTCCGCCGCGCGCTCCACCTCGACGACGGGGTCCTCCACCGCTGGGGTGAACGCGATCCCGAGCCGCGAGGCCAAGGTCGCGAGCTGCTCCGCCGCCGCAGGGCGCTGCGGGTCGGCGCACACGAGGAGGGGCTGGCGCCCCTTGCGGAGGAGGTGCCGCGCCAGTTTCCCCGCGGTGGTCGTCTTCCCCGATCCCGCTGGGCCCACGAGGAGGACGATCGCCGGCCGGCCCGCCAGGCGGAGCTTGGCCGCCTCGCCCCCCATCGCCGTCGCCATCTCCGCCCGCACGATCCCCAAGAGCTGCTCGGCAGGGGCGAGCGACTCCACGACCTTCTCCCCCACCGACCGTTCCTCGACCCGCGCCAAGAGATCGCGCACCACCCCGTAGTGGACATCGGCCGCGAGGAGGGCCTGCCGGATCTCGCGCAGCCCGGCCTCGACCTCCGCCGGGGTGAGCCGCCCGGGGGCACGAAGCCTCTGGAACGCCTGGGACAGCCGCTCGGTCAAGGACTCAAACACAACGGTGAAGTCTACGTCCCGCGAGACCGGCCAACAACGACCGCATCCGGGACCGTGACCTGGGCCGGGGCGAACCTCGACTATAATCGCTACCGAGGTGATGGAGAGGTGACTCCAGAGTCGCAAGGTATCGTTCTTTTTCTTCTCCTACTTCTCTCCGCTTTTTTCTCCGCTTCTGAGACGGCATTGTCTGCTCTTTCCGAGCTCCGGGTGTTCCACCTCCTTCGCCGGACCTCCTCAAAACAGAAGGTAAAGGCCCTCGAGCACCTGATGCGCGATCCCAACGACTTCATCACCTGCCTCGTCATCTACAACAACCTCGTCAACGTCGGGGCATCGAGCCTGGCCACCCTCCTCTTCCTGCGCCTCTTCCCGACCCTCCCTGAGTACGCGCAAGGCCTCATCTCCACGGTCGTCCTGACGACGCTCCTCCTCCTCGTCGGGGAGATCACCCCCAAGAACATCGCCCGCAACCGCCCGGAGGCAGTGGCGATGGCGGTGATCGTCCCCGTGTGGCAGCTGACGCGGGCCTCCCATCCCGTGGTGCGGTTCTTCCGCAGGGCGGGGGCGTACCTGGTACGTCCGTTCGGGATCGAGTTCTTCTCCCGGGAGCGGGCGTCGCTGTCCAGGGACCAACTCGTGTCCATCATCGAGCTGGGGGAGGAACGGGGGGCCCTCTCCCGAGATCATGGGGACATGATGCGGCGGATCCTCGCCCTGGACGAGATCACGGCCGAGGACATCATGGTCCCCCGCACCGACATGAAGACGATCGAGGTGGGGACCCCCCTGGCCGAGGTGGTGAAGTTCATCGTTTCCGACGGCCACTCCCGCTATCCGGTGTACCAGGGGACGCAGGACAACGTGGTCGGGCTCCTCCATGCCAAGGACCTCCTTGCCCACCTCGGGGAGCCCCCGGCGAGCGTTTCCCTCACCTCCCTCCTCCGCCCGGTCTCGTTCACGCCGACTACGAAGCCGATCGGTGCCCTCCTCCAGGAGTTCCAACGGGAGCGATCCCACATGGCGGTGGTCGTGGACGAGTACGGGGGGGTGGTGGGGATCGTGACCCTGGAGGACATCCTCGAGGAGATCGTGGGGGAGATCGAGGACGAGTACGACCGCCGCCGCCCCCGGCCCCTCATCCGCCGCCTGTCCCCGACCGAGGCGATCGTAGGCGGGGACGCCGAGGTCCGCACGGTGAACCGGAGCCTGGGGGCGGACCTTCCCGAGGACGAAGCGGTGACGATCGCCGGGCTCGTCCTGGAACGCCTGGGCGACATCCCGGAGGTCGGGACGAAGCTTCACATCGGACGGACCGAGATCACGGTCGAACGGGCGAGCGCCCGCGAGATCACAACCGTCCGCCTCACCCTGCATCCCGAACCGAAACCCGACGAAGAGCCCACCTAGGAGGATCAACGTGCGTAGCGCGCTATGCTGCCTTCTTGTGACCCTTGCCGGCGAGGCTTTGGCCTCCTCGGTCCAGATCGAGTCCATGTTCGTCCCCGATGAGCACGTCATCGTCGGCACGATGCGAATGGGATGGGACTCCTCCCCCGGAGAAGCGTGGTTCGCCCTCCTTGGGAACCTCGGACGGGAACCGAACCCGTACCTCTCCCCGCTGGCGCAGGATGGATCCTACGTTAGCGGGTTCGACCCCGCGTGGACCGTGATCGAACGGGTGGCGTGGTCCACCCCGGATGGGGAGGAGGAGCTCCCGTTCGAGCTCCACCCTGCTCCCCCCACGCTCCAGACCTACTCCCTGGACGATGTCCTCCTCCGAGTCGAGCTGCCGGAGGGGAAAGGGGACCTCGTGATCGCGTTCCGGACGAGGTTCCCCCACATCTGGGCCGGGGAGCCGGGGCGGCTGGGGGACCTGTACACGTGGCGGTTCGGGTGGCATCCGTTGCCCTCCTCGCCGCCCGTGGACGGGGCGTGGCCCTTCCTCCTTTCGGCGCACGACTACCAGGTGACGCTCACCGTGCCCGCGGGGTGGGACGCCGCCCTGCCGGGAGAGGTGACACGGGAGGAGGACGGCGAGCGGACGGTGTTCACAACGCGCTTCTTTGCCCCCGTACGCTCGGTGTCCCTCTTCCTCGCGCCCAAGGAGACCCTCCGCCGGGCGACGGTTCCCCTTCAAGGGATCGACGTCGAGGCGGTCGCCCTACCCGGCGACGAGGACCTGGTCCGCGCGCTGGCGACCTACGTCCCGGAGATCCTCGCCTACTACGCGGAGAAGTACGGCCCCTACCCCGAGGGCCGGCTCCTCCTCGTCGAGCACCCAAACGAGATCGGGGTCGCGATGACCGCCGATGGGGTCGTGTACCTCCCCCGCTGGCTCTTCCGCCGGTTCGACCTCACCGCAGGTGGGATCCTGTCCCGCTACAGCCGGTACATCCTCGCCCACGAGCTCGCCCACCTGTGGTGGGGGATCGGGATCGGGGTGGACCTCGATGCCGAGAACTGGCTCTCCGAGGGGATGAGCCAGTACCTGGCACTCCGCTGGTACGAGGACACGTTCGGGGCGGACGGGGGGAACGTGTTCCAACTCGAACGAAGCGGCCTCGGGGAGGAGCTGGTGAACCGCCAGCTGGGGTTCGTGAACCTCCGCCAGCACATGACCGAGCTCCCCTACCTCCAGACCGCGTTCACGGGGTTCGACGAGGCGGTGATCAAGCCAGGGAACGAAGTCCGCTACGAACAAGCGTCCGCAGTGCGCCTCTACGACAAGGGGTACCTCGTCCTCCGCGCCGCGGCATCGCTGGCGGGGGAGGAGGCGTTCGACGGCGTGCTGCGCCAGGCCCATGCCCAGGCGCGATCAGGGATGTTCACCTCCGCCGACCTCCAGGCCCTCCTCGAAGGGGCGACGGGGGAAGCCTGGGAGACGTTCTTCTCCCAGTGGGTGTACGGTGAGGCGTGGGCCGACTACGCCGTGGCCGGGATGACGCGCGCGCGGGACGGAGGCGAACACGTCACCGCCGTCCACGTCACGCGGGCCGGGACCGGGTCCATGCCCGTGACGGTGGAGGTCCGCGGGGCGGAGGGGGAGCGAGCTTCCCAGACCTGGGATGCGGGGGCCGTGTCCGCCACGATCGAGTTCCGCACAACGTTTTCTGTGCGCGAGGCGGTGGTGGATCCCGATCACCGTGCGCTTGACGTGGACCGGCTCAACAACGTGTGGCCTCGCCGGTTCGTGGTGATGCTCGATCGGAACGAATTGCCCCTCGATGCCTACCTCGTCCAGCCTGACGCCGCCACAGAGGGGATGACGATCCGCTACCTCGATCGGTTCGGGTGGGGGGTGTACCCCCAGGCGATGGCGGTGAGCGGATGGGTTCGCTACGGCCGCGAGTGGACGCTGACGGGGGCGGCCGCGGTGAGGGAGACCATCGTCGGGGCCCTGTCCTTGACCCGCCACCTGTGGGCCACGCCGCGCCTTGGCTCGGCGGGGACGTACTGGGAGCCTGTGGGCGAGCTCACGTTCACCGTGGCCCGCCAGCCCCAGTGGACGCTCGGCGTCGAGCTCGGATGGCAGGAGGAGCTCGCCCGCGCCCACAGCGGCGGGTTGTCCCTCCTCTGGATCCCGCCGGAGGGATGGAAAGCGGAGCTCGGCCACACCCAGCTCCTCGGCCTCGCTCCCCACCTCTACCTCACCCTCACCGTGGGGGTCGGTCTGGCCAGCCCGGGCCTCCCGTCGGCCTTCCTCCCCGCCCTCAGCGAGTTCCGAACGCGGATCGCGGGGAACCCGCCCCAGGGGGACCGGAAGGCCTTCGCCTCGCTAGGGATCTGGCTCCCTCCCCTCCGGCCGGACTACTCCCTGGGCGGGGCAGCGCTCGTTACCGAGGTCCGCTCCCGCCTCTATGCCTCCCTCGCCCGGCTGTGGCGGGAGGGGGAAGGAGGGGAGATAATCCCGACCTACCTTGAGGTCGGTGCCGAAGCGGTGATCCAGATCGAGGCGCTGGGGGGGCTCCTCGGGTTCACGGCGGTGGTGGGGATCGGGTGGCCCCTTTCCCCCGCCGGTGAAGGCGTCCTCTACCTGGGCATCCTCGGTCTGTAAGCGAGAGGAGGAGAGGTGCGGGCATCCCTGAACTGGCTTTCCGAGTACGTGGACCTCCCCGAGGTCCCGCGGGAGGCGCTCGTCGCGCGGCTGACCGTGGCCGGGCTCGAGGTGGAGCGGATCGAGTCCCTGGACGCGGAGGGGGTGGTCGTGGCCCGGGTGGCGGCAGTCGAGCCCCACCCGAAAGCGAGGAACCTCTCCCTGTGCCAGGTCGAAACGGGGACGGACCACCGGACCGTCGTGTGCGGCGCTGATAACGTGCGGGTGGGAGGCCTCTTCCCTCTCGCCCTCCCCGGTGCTCGCCTTCCGGGGGGGGAGCTCTCCGTGGCCACGATCCGGGGCGTGAAGAGCGAGGGGATGCTCCTCTCCCAGAAGGAACTTGGGCTGGAGGGGAAATCGGCCGGGGTCTGGGACCTCCCCCCCGATCTCCCGCTGGGGGCGGACCTCGCGCCGTTGGTGGGGTTCCCGGACACCGTGTTCTCCCTCAAGATCACGTCCAACCGGCCGGACCTCCTCGGGATCGTGGGGATCGCCCGCGAAATCTCCGCCCTGTACCGGACCACGATGCGCGATCCGGACCTCTCGTTCCCCGAACTCGGCCCCACCGCGGCCAGCCTGACCGACGTTCAGATCGAGGATCCCACTGACTGCCCCCGCTACGTGGCCCGCATCATCCGGGGGATCGCCGATCGCCCATCCCCGGTTTCGATCCAGGCGCGGCTCCTCAAGGGCGGGATGCGGCCGCTCGCGCTGGCGGTGGACATCACGAACTACGTGCTGCTGGAACTGGGGCACCCCCTCCACGCGTTCGATCTGGGGAAGCTCGCCGAGGGGCGGATCGTCGTCCGTCGGGCAAGGCGGGGGGAGCGGATCCGAACCCTGGATGGGGTGGAGCGGGACCTCTCCCCGGAGGTGCTTGTGATCGCCGACGCGGTGCGGCCGGTGGCCGTGGCCGGCGTGATGGGGGGGGCGGAGAGCGAGGTCAGCGCGGGCACCCGCGAGGTCCTCCTCGAGGCGGCCGCGTTCGCCCCGGCCCGGGTGCGGCGCTCGGCGCGGGCGGTGGGCGTCCGTACCGAGGCGAGCCTGCGCTTCGAGCGGGGCCTGTCCCCCGAGATGGCGGATCTCGCGTCCCGCCGCTACTGCGCCCTCCTCTCCCAGCAGGCAGAGGTCGCGATCGCCCGCGGAGCGGTGGACGCCTACCCCTCTCCCGCCCGGCCGAACCTCGTCTCCCTCCGCAAGCGACGCGTGGCGGAGCTCCTCGGGGTCGAGGTGCCCCCGTCCCAGGTCGCGGAGGGCCTGACCTGCCTTGGGCTCACCGTCGCGGATCGCGGGGATGCCTGGGACGCGCGGATCCCCCCGTTCCGGCAGGACCTCGGGCGGGAGATCGACCTCATCGAGGAGGTCGCCCGCCTGTACGGCTACGACCGGATTCCAGCCCTCGCCCCGCGAACCGAGCTTCGGATCGGGAGGAAGGACCCCCGGGAAGCGTTCGCGGACCGGATGCGGGGGATCCTCGCCGCGCTGGGCCTCGTCGAGGCCTACACCCCGGGGTTCCTCCCCGCAGAGGAGGCCGAGGTGAGGCTGCGGAACCCGCTCGCCCAGGGCGGCGACGGGCTGAGGCCGAGCCTCCTCCCCGGGCTCCTCGCTGTCGTGCGGGGGAACCTCGAAGCCCAGGCACCGGGCGTGGCCGTGTTCGAGGTCGGCCGCGTGTTCCTGCGCCGAGATGGGGCGGTGACAGAGGAGGACCGCGTGGGGATCGCCCTCGCCGGCCGTCCCCCCCTCCCCCTGTCTGGGAAACGGGAGTACTCCCCGGCGGACCTGAAGGGGCTCCTCGACGCCCTCCTCGCCGCCCTGCGCCTCGAACACGTCGCCCTCGGGGAGATCGAGGACGTCCGGCTTCACCCCTACCGCCGGGCCGGGATCTACCTCGTGCCCCGTGAGGACCGCGGGCCGCGGACGCTGATCGGATGGCTCGGCGAGCTCTCCCCCGCCCTGCGAGCCGACCTCCCCGGCGAGCGGCGGGTGTTGGCGCTGGAGCTGGCCCTTCCTCCCCTCTGCAGGGCGACCCGCCCTCCCGAACACCACCCCCTCCCCCGTTCGCCGGCCTCGAAGCGCGACCTATCCCTCCTCGTGCCCCAGGACATCCCCGAAGGGACCGTCCGCGGGGAGCTCCTCGCCGAACCGCTCGTTGAGAGCGCCTTCCTGTACGACCTCTACTGCGGGGAGGGCGTCCCCGCCGGCTACCTCAGCCTGACCTACGAGGTCACGTTCCGCGACCCGGAGCGGACCCTGGCCTCGGACGAGGTCGAGGCGGCGGTGGGGCGGATCCTCGCCCGCCTCCAGCCGCTCGGGGCCCGCATCCGGACCTAGATGGAGCGGATCGCGAGCACCCACGGCCCGGAGGAGACAGAGGAGGTGGGGTTCGGCCTCGCCTCCCTCCTCACGGATGGGGATGTGGTGGCCCTCGTCGGGGAGCTCGGGGCGGGGAAGACGACGTTCGTGAAGGGCCTCGCCCGCGGGCTGTTCGTGAAGGAGGCCATCCTCTCGCCGAGCTTCCTCCTCGCCCGCAGCTACGAGGGAAGGATCCCGTTTCATCACCTCGATGCCTACCGGATCACCTCCCCCCGCGAGCTCGCCGAGGTCGGGCTCCAGGAACTCCTCCCCCCGTCCACTGGGGTGACGGCCGTGGAGTGGGCGGACCGAATCGCGGACCTCATCCCGCCCCAGGCTGTATGGGTCACGCTCGAACACGCGGGCGGCGACCGCCGCCGGATCATCCTCCGCCGCTAGCTCCAGACGCCGGGGATCGCCTCACCGCAGTGCGGGCAATGGCCCTCGAGGAGCGCGTTCCTGACGACCTGGAACCCGTAGCGGCGGATGACGAGCCGGCCGCAGGAGGGGCAGATCGTGTCCTCCCCCTCGCCGGGGAAGTTCCCCAGGTACACGAACCGCAGGCCCGCCGCGCGCCCGATATCCCGCGCCCGGCGGAGGGTCTCCAGCGGGGTCGGCGGGAGGTCCTGGGCCCGGTAGGAAGGGACGAACCGCGACACATGCCATGGAATATCGGGAGAGAGTCCGGCCAGGAACTGCGCGATCCATCCCAGCTCCTCGTCGGAGTCGTTCCGTCCCGGGATGATGAGCGTCGTCACCTCGACCCAGATCCCCTGGGCCACCATCCGCCGGATCGTGTCGAGCACCGGCTGGAGGGAGGCGCCACAGTACCGGCGGTAGAAGTCGTCCGAGAACGCCTTGAGGTCTACATTGGCCGCGTGGAGCCAGCCATGGGCCGCGGCAAGGGCTTCCTCGGTCAGGTAGCCATTGGTGACGAAGGCATTCCGGATCCCCTGCCCGTGGGCAATCCTCCCCGTGTCGTAGCACATCTCGAAGAACACCGCCGGCTCGGTGTAGGTGTAGGCGATGATCGGGGCGTGGGTGTCCCGAGCGGCCCGCACCACGTCCTCGGGCGAGACAGGTTCCCCGAGGATCCCCCCCCGGTGCTCCCGCGGGTACTGAGAGATGATGTAGTTCTGGCAGAAATCGCACCGGAAGTTGCACCCCATCGCGGCGATGGAGAGGGCCGGTGAGCCAGGGAGGAAGTGGTAGAGGGGTTTCTTCTCGATCGGGTCGAGGGCCTGGGACACGAGGCGGCCGTAGACGAGGGTGTGGAGCGTCCCGTTTTGGTTCTCGCGGACGGCGCACACGCCGCGCCCCCCGGGGGGGATGAGGCACCGGTGGGCGCAGAGCGTGCACCGCACCCGTCCCTCCCCAGCTCCTTCCCACAGCATCGCCTCGCGCATCGCGGGATATCGTACGTCGGCACGTCTGGGCCTGGCAAGGAACCGCTGTCCCCGGGTATCCTCGCTTCCGATGTCACCATCGGACGCGATCGCTCAGCGTTGCCGGGAGGTCCTGCGGCGGGTTCCACCCGGGGTGACGGTCGTCGCGGCGACGAAGGGGCGGGTGCCGGACGAGGTCCGCCAGGCGATCGCGGCGGGGATCGGCCACATCGGGGAGAACTATGTCCAGGACGCGGAACGAAAGAGGGGGGCCGTCCCCGAGCCGGCGACGTGGCACATGATCGGCCGCCTCCAGACGAACAAGGTGAACCGGGCAGCGCGGGCCTTCGACTGGGTGCAGACGATCCACTCACCCGAGCTCGCCCAGCGGCTTTCCGCATCCTGCGCCACCCACGGGAAGGAGCTTCCCGTCCTCCTCCAGGTCAACATCGGCCGCGAGCCCAACAAGGGGGGAGCTCTCCCCGAGGAGATCCCCGCCCTCGCGCAGGAGGTCCGCGCCCTCCCCTCGCTCCACCTGCGGGGCCTGATGGCCATCCCCCCCGCTGGGGAAAGGCCGGAGGACACGCGGCCCTACTTCCGGGCGATGCGGAAGCTCTTCGCAGCGCTACAGGATGAAGGCTTTGACCTCGATACCCTGTCCATGGGGATGAGCGCGGACTGGGAGGTGGCCGTCGAGGAAGGGGCGACGATGATCCGCCTCGGCACCCTCCTCTTCGGCCCCCGCTCCGCCGACTAGACGAGGAGCCGAACGAGGGCCCCGAGGAGGAGCCCGACCGCCGTCGTCCCGAGGACGACGAGCCCCGTCCGCCGCCAGCCGAGCTCCTTGCCCAATGCCCCGACGGTGGCCAAGCAGGGAACGTAGAACAGGACGAACACAGTGAACACAATCATCTGGGCGTGGGTCAGGGCCGCCACCCCGCCCACGAGCGCCCGGTCGAGCATCACCAGGGAGAGTTCCTTCCGCAGGATGCCGAGGACGAGCGGGATCCCGGCCTCGGAGGGGAGCCCGAGCGGCCAGGTGAGGAACCGCACGGACGCGTTGAGACCTCGTGCCCACTCCAACGCCTCGGCCAGGCCAAGGAGGCCGCTCGACACGGCGAGGAGGGGCCACGCCAGCGCGACGAACCCCTTCAGCCGGAGCCACGTCTTCCCGAGGAGGTTCTTCGCCCGCGGGCGGCGGTAGAGGGGAATCTCCAAGATCAGCCCCGGTCCCTCCCCAGGGAAGAGCCTGGTGAGAACCCACCCTGCCAGCGCGACCACGGCCACGTTGCCCACGCGAGGAGGAGCAGGAACGGGACGAGATAGGGAAGGACGATCGCGATCCCCGCCGCCAGGCCATCCCACGCCCCGCCGAGGAGGGCCGCCACCGGGCCCGTGCCCAGCGCGGCCGCGATCCGCCAGCGTCGCCGCGATTTGGGCCAGGGCCCGCTCGACATCGGCCGTGTAGGGCGGCCGCCGCGCTGGTTTGGCGGCGGGGAGGGACGCGAGGAGCTCACTCAGCCCTTGTCCACGGCTCGCCACTGCCGCTACGACCGGGATCCCAAGGAGATCCGCGAGCGCGTCCACATCAATGGAGATCCCCTTGTGTTCCGCCTCGTCCATCATGTTCAGGCAGAGAACCATCGGGATCCCGAGCTCGGCGAGCTCGAGGGTCAGCGCAAGCGACCGGCCGAGGAGGGAGGCGTCGGCGACCTGGATGACCGCATCCACGTCCCCGGAGAGGAGGAACTCCCGCGTCACCCGCTCCGCGAGGTCGCCACCGAGGAGGGAGTACGTACCGGGGAGGTCCACGACCTCCACACGGCGCCCGCCGACGTTCGCCCGCCCGCGCAGGGCCTCCACCGTCGTCCCAGGGAAGTTCGATGCCACCGCGCGGTACCCGACGATGGCGTTGAACAGGGTGGACTTCCCGGCGTTGGGCTGCCCAACGAGGGCGACCCGCGGAGGGCTGCGTCCCGCCTTCCCGGCGCCCCGGCGGTCAGTGGCCACTGCCGGGCGAGGGCCCGCAGGGCTCGACGAGGATGTGCTGGGCGAGGCCACGACCGAGGGCGACCTGGCAGCCATCCACCTCCACGAGGACCGGGCCTCCCCATCCCCCCACGGTCGCGACGCGGACGAGGGCCCCCGGCCGCACCCCCAACCGCCGCAGGCGGAGGGAGGGACCCCGACCGCCATGGATCGCCACCACCCTCCCCACTCCCCCGGGGGGCGCGCTCTGTCAAGGGTTGCAGAAGGGGACCCCCGCAGGGGACATCCGCCCCGCCCTACCGCGTCCCTCCCCCGTATCCTCCCCCCGTGCCCAAGTCGGCCATCGTCCTCCTCCTGTTCAGCTTCGTCGTCGTGCTCACGGTGGGGATCGTAGCAAGCCTGTCGCAGCCCCCACCGACAGCGGTGGTGGTCGTGGTCGACCCCGGGCACGGCGGCCACGACCCGGGGGCGGTCGTCGCCGGGGTTCAGGAGAAAGATGTGAACCTGGCGATCGCCCTCCGCGCCCAGCAAAAGGCGGCCTCAAGCTCCTCCCTGCGGGTGATCCTCACCCGCTCCTCCGATACTTACCCGACCCTCCTCGAACGGCTCGAACTCGCCGAGGCTGTCGGCGCGAGGCTCTACCTCTCCATCCACGCCAACTACTACCGCGACCCCACCGTATGCGGTGTCGAGACGTGGGTGGATACAGACGCCGGAGGGGAGAGCCTGCGGCTGGCGCGGGAGGTGCAGCGGGCCGTCGCTGTGACCACCGGGGCGCCCGACCGGGGCGTCCACCGCCAGACTCTCTACCTTCGCCACACCTCGCTCCCGACCGCGCTTGTAGAGGTGGGGTACCTCTCCTGTCCCGCCGAACGGGCGAAGCTCCTCGACCCTGCCTACCAAGAGAAGATCGCGGACGGGATCCTCCGCGGGATCCTCGCCTTCCTCGGGATCCCGTAGCCAAGCTTCCAGCACCGATCCACCGTCCGCGGTGAGCAAGACGACCCATATCCCGCCCGCTGGACTTGACGGGGGGGGGGGGCAGGACCCTATAATCGGAGTCACCTTCATAGGGGGTGGTGGAGATGGCAGGTGGATGGAAGGTGGCCATGAGACTGAGCACTTCCATTGTACTGATGTGGCTGGCAGTGGTGGGCGGCTGGGGACAGTTAGCGCTACTGCCTGAGGTTGGGAGATGCCCGGTGTGGTGGGAGGAGCCAACCACGATTCCCCTTACGTCCGAGCCGCACGAGGCGCTGTTTGCAGTGCCTCGGGGAGGAAACGAGATCTGGTACGGCATGCTGCAGTTGGGCAGCGGGGAGGACAGCGTGGTCCATGTTGCGTTCTGGCCCGGGGACGGCGGGGGTCCTCGACTTTGGCTAGACTCGAATGGCAATGGAGATCTGACCGATGATGGAGACGGCCTTTGGATGTGGAAGTACGGATGGCATGAATATGTTTGGCAGTACACGGTCCTCGTCGACTACGGTGCGGAAGGGCGTCTTCCCTATTCGATCCGCTTCAGCGCCATGCCCGATTACGGCTTTCTCATGCCCGAATCCAGCCATCTCTCCCCGTATTCCCTCTGGGCACGTTCTGGAGGATTCCAACAGGGGTTGCTGGATATCGAGGGGAGGACGGTTTTGTTCGGCCTCTACGATGCCAACGGCGACGGTCGCTACGACGACATTGAACATACGGGAGTCCTTGTAGACAAAGACGGCGACGGCCGGTTTTGTTTCTTCTGTCCGCATGAGACGTTCTACCCGGGAGAGACGGTTACGATCGGCACCCAATGCTACGCCCTGGCCGAGGTGAGCCCAAGCGGCCGACGGGTCCGGGTAGAACGGGTTGAGCAATCCTTGTGCAATCGGCCGGTGTTTGCTCCGGGTTGGCCAGCACCTGACTTCAACGCCCAAACCTTGGATGGCCAAGACATCACCTTGTCCCAGCTAAGCGCCCAAGCGACGGTGGTTGTTCTCGTCTCCCCCCGCCTCTGCGCCATGGGCAGGGGACAGCTTCGCGATTGCCCCGTCTGCCCCACGAGGGACGTGTGCGAGGAACTCAGGGAGTTTGGGGAGATCGTGGCAAGGGTTGAGGAATACCGGTCCAAGGTCGCCCTCGTCATGGTCATCACTGATCCCGAGCTACCACCAGCGGCCTGGCTTGACGAGTTCGCACCATTCTGGGAGATCATCTGGGATAAGGACGGGAAGCTTTTCCGGCTCTATTACGGGTGCCCAGGAGCTCTGATCATCGACCACGAGCGAACCATCCGGTTTGTTGGCCTCGAGCAAAGCACGATACTCGACGGCTTTGGATGCTATCGCTACGAGTACGGTGCACGAATGGCAAACGTGCTCGACCTTCTCTGGGCCCTGGCACGAGTGTTGGCGGATCAGGGTTGATGGCAGAGAGGTGCACTTCCCCGGTCCCAGCCCCCTGGAAACAGGTTCACAAGTTGTGACTCAGGGGGTAGGGCGAGGGCGTAGAGCCCTAGGGCGTCCTGTTCCCAGACATCAATCGATCCCTGGGTTACACCCCGTCCGGCCGGGAAGGGGCACAATGAGAACGTCGGCCATGGTGGTGTTAGCGCCCGTGTGGGGTCTCATCGGGATGGGAGCGGAGACCGTCGTCCCCAACCCCGGACTGGAGGGTGCGATCCGGACGGCGGTCGGGAAGCCCAAGGGCGATCTCACGGTTAGTGACCTGGAAAGTCCGACCGAGATCGAGGCCCGCGGCCGGGACATCGAGTCGAATGCGCTGTGGAGCTGAAAGAGAGCGTTCTTTTCGACAACCGGGTGTCCGACCTGTTCCCCCTTGCGGGCGTCTCCGCGCTGGAGGAACTCTCGATCGGGTGAAACCGGGTGCGTGACCTTACCCCTCTGGCGGGGCTCTCCCGACTGGGAATCCTGAAGGCCTCGTTCAACGAGATCGGGGACCTCACTCCCTTCGCCGGGCTGGCGAGCCTAAAGTGGCTGTTCCCCGCGTACAACAACGTGTTCGACCTCTCCCCCATCTGCGTAACCTCCTCCTCGGGGGAAACAGCGCGTCCGACATCGGGCCCCTGACGAGAATCGGCAGCATGGAGATCCTGAACATCTCTGCGAACCCCGTCACGAGCTTCGCCCCACTCCTGGAGCTCTCGTCCTTGCGGTTTGTGAACGCGACGCGGATCCTCGTCAAGCTTGAGGTGCGGGAGATCCTGGACGAACTGGAGGAACGCGGGGTCCGCGTCCTTCGATAACGCCGCGCTTGAGCCGGACGGACGGGAGCCCTAATCCTTGGCCGGGATCTCGCTGCGTTCCAGCCACGCCCAGATGAACGGCCACAGGTCGCCGTCGAGCACGGCCTGGACGTTCCCCACCTCGACCCCAGTGCGGTGGTCCTTTACGAGCTGATACGGCTGCAGGACGTAGGACCGGATCTGATGCCCCCACTCGATGTCGGCGAGCTCCCCCCGCAGCTCCTCAAGCTTCCGCGCGTGTTCCTGCTCCATGAGCGCCCGGAGCCGCGCCCGAAGGATCCGCAGCGCGGTGAGCTTGTTCTGGAGCTGAGAGCGCTCGTTCTGGCATCCGACGACGATCCCGGTAGGGAGGTGGGTGATGCGGACCGCGGTCTCGTTCTTCTGCATGTGCTGCCCGCCGGGCCCGCCGGCGCGGAACGAGTCGATCCGGAGGTCATCTTCGGAGATGACGAGATCGTCCTCCGGAACGACCGGCGTGGCCGTGACCGAGGCGAATGAGGTGTGCCGGCGGGCCTGGCTGTCGAACGGGGAGATGCGGACCAGGCGGTGCACGCCGGATTCACCCTTGAGGAGCCCGTAGGCGTGGCGGCCCTTCACCTCGAGGGTCGCGGACTTGAGGCCCGCTTCCTCGCCGGGCGTCTCGTCCACGAGCCGCACCGCAAACCCCGCTCGCTCACAGAACCGGGTGTACATGCGGAAGAGCATCTCCGTCCAATCCTGGGCATCCGTGCCGCCGGCCCCGGCGTTGAGGGCGAGGAAGCAGTCGTTCCCATCGTAGGGGCCGGAGAGAAGGAGCTGGATCCGCACCCGCTCCACGTCCTCCGCGAGCTTGGCCAGTGCCGCCTCGGCCTCGGCCTGCGTCCCCGCGTCCCCCTCTTCCTCCGCGACCTCGAGCAGGACCTCGACCTCGTCGAGGGCCGCCGTGAGGCGGTCGTACCCGCCGAGGCGGTCCTTGGCGGCCTCGAGCTCCCGCACCTTGCCCTGGGCTGCCGCCCGATCCTCCCAGAACCCGGGGCGGGCCATCTCCTCTTCGATCGCCTTCACCTTTTCCCGCAGCACATCCGCGCCGAGGCTCTGTCCGAGGCGTTCAATGCGGTCCCTAAGATCACGGAGATGTTCGTTCACGAGCGAACCTTAGCCCCCGGCGCCGCCAACTGCAAGCGGGGGCTGTGATCCATCGCGCGCAGAGCCGATAATCCGGGCATGGCGGGGACGCTCTTCGTGTGCTCGACCCCGATTGGAAACCTCGCGGACATCACCCTCCGCGCGCTGCAGACCCTGCGCGAGGCTGACCTCATCGTCGGTGAGGACACACGGCGGACGCGGGCGCTCCTCTCCCATTACGGCATCCACACCCCATTTGCCCCCAGCCTGTACCAGGGAGCAGAGGAGGAGCGGACCCACCAGGTGCTGGCCCTCCTCCAAGAGGGAAAGAGGGTGGCCCTCGTCTCGGATGCGGGGACGCCGCTCCTCTCCGATCCCGGCTATCCGCTGGTGCGGGCGTGCGTAGCGGAGGGGATCCCCGTGGTGCCCGTTCCCGGGCCGAGCGCCCTCCTTGCCGCCCTCGTCGCGTCGGGGCTCCCGCTGGACCGGTTCCTCTTCCTCGGCCACCTCCCCCGTCAGCCCGGCCCCCGTCGGCGGGCCCTCGCGACGGTGGGCACCGTGGACTGGACGGTCGTCTTCTACGAGTCCCCTCACCGGATCCGCGCCACGCTGGAGGAGCTCGCCCAGGTGGCGGCCGCCCGGCCGGTGGTCGTCGCCCGCGAGCTGACGAAGGTCCACGAGGAGTTCGTGCGCGGAACCGCCGACGAGGTGCGGCGCAAGTTCGCAGAGCGGGCGGAGATCCGGGGGGAGATCGTGGTCGTGGTCGGGCCTCCCGACGCGCCAGGATCGCCTCCGGTCCCCCGGGAGAGGACGCGTCAGGTGTACGAAGCCCTCCTCGCCTCCGGCCTCTCCCCCCAGGAAGCCCGCACGATCACGGCCGACCAATTGAACCTGACCCGGCGGGAGGTGTACCGCTCCGTCCATCGCCTCCCGGACTGAGCTGCCCCGGGAAGTTGCCTCGGGGGACCGTCCCCGCGATTGCTCTTCCGCACGGGCTCCCGTAGGATCCAGTCGGGAGATGCCCATGGGCACGGTTCGAGCTAGGTCGCTCGCAGGTCGGGGGATGCGATGATCGAGATCGGGAAGGGAACCATGGACGAGAGGCGCGCTTGGTCCCGCGCGCCCCGCCGTGGACCGGGTGCGGGGGGCCTCCCATGACAGAGGGGTTCCCCCTCCTCGACCTCGCCGGGGATCCGTACGCGATCGGATACGGCCATGGCCGCGGGGCGAGATCCCTCATCGCGACCAACCTCGCCCTCTACGTTCGCCGCTACCGGGACGAGATCGGCCTGGGGTGGGCGGAGGTCCTCCGCCGGGCTGGGGTGTGGTTCACTCGCGTGGCAGAGCTGGATCCCCCCTACGCGGCGATGATGGAGGGCGTGGCCGCGGGTTCCGGGTTCCCTCTCCCCGCGATCGCTGCCCTCAACGCCCGGTACGAGCTCTTCTACGGGGAGTTCGCCGCGACGGGGCTCGCCACGGCGTGCACCTCGTTCGCCCTCCTCCCCGCGCGCACGGGGGGGGCGCTTCTGCTTGGGGAGAACTGGGACTGGTTCCCCGAGGTGGAGGGGCTATGGTTGCGGGTCGCCTGGGGCGACCTCACCGTGCTCGCGTTCACCGAGGCCGGGATCGTGGGAGGAAAGATCGGCCTCAACTCGGCCGGGATCGGCCTTGCCGTGAATGGCCTCCTCTCGCACCGCGACCATTGGGACGGGGACGGGGTCCCGTTCCACGTCCGAACGTGGCGCATCCTCTCTTCCCCAGACCTCGCGCGGGCAAGCGCGGCGGTCGCGGACGGAGGGGCGCCGGGATCGGCGAACTTCCTCCTCGGGGACGCCACGACCGGGGAAGCCGTGTCGTTGGAGCGAGCGCCGAACGGAACCGCCCGCGTGGAACCCACCGCCGGGATCCTCGTCCACGCCAACCACTTCCTTGCCAAGGAAACGCTGGACGTGCGGGAACCCCTGGCCGAGGAGCGCCGCTCGACCGACCTCCGCCAGAGACGGCTGACGGAGCTCCTCGTCGGCGCGGCGGGACGGGGCCCCATCTCGCTCGCAACCGTCCAGAATTCCCTGCGCGACCACGAAGGGCATCCCGACTCCGTGTGCCGGCATGAGAGCCCCCTCTTCCCCTTGGATCTGAACTACCGGACATCGCTCTCCGTCGTCATGGACCTCGGCGCCGGCCTGATCCACTACACCGCGGGCCCCCCGTGCCAGAGCCCATACCGCACTCTCGGGGTCTAGGAGAACAACGCCACCAGGCGCTGGATCTCCTCCGGCCGCGGGAGGGGACGGAGCCCGACCGGGCCGCCGGAGAGGACGGGGTGCTGTTCCTCGAACGTCGGTCGCTCCTCCTCGTACAGGACCCCGATCGGGATCCGCTCCCCACCGCGGAGGGCTACCGCCAGGGCCTTCATCCGATCCCGCTTGTCGTGGCCGCCTTCCTCCAGGTGGTCGAGCCGCTCTTGATACCACGCGAAGTTCTGGACCCTATTCCAGCTCGGACACGGGTGGAGGACGTTCACGAGGGAGAACCCCTTGTGGCGAATGGCCTCGGCGATGAGCTGCCCCGTCCGCTCCACCTCCCCGGAGAAGCTCTGGGCTACGAACGGGGCCCCGAGGGCCACGGCGAGGGCAAGCGGGTTCAATGGGGAAGAGAGGGAACCGAACGGCTGAGCGCGGGTCCTGTACCCCACTGGGGCCGTGGGGGAAGCCTGGCCCTTCGTGAGCCCGTAGACACGGTTGTCGTGGGCGATCACGGTGAGGTCCACGTTGCGGCGAATGTTGTGGAGGAGATGGTTCCCCCCTTCGCCGTACAGGTCACCATCCCCAGACTCGGCGATCACGGTGAGGTCGGGGCGGGCGAGCTTGAGCCCAGCCGCGGCGGCGATCGTCCGCCCGTGGAGGCCGTTGAACCCGTTCACGTTGAGGTAGTGTACGATCTTCGCCGCCTGGCCGATCCCGGTGACGAGGACGACCCGGTGCGGGGGGAGGCCCAGGGAAGAGAGGGCCTGGGCCAGCGCCTCCCGGATCTGAAAGTTCCCGCATCCCGGGCACCACGCGATCTCCACATCTGCAAGGTACTGCTCCGCGTTCACCCCCTCACCTCCTCGACGATCTCCTGAGCGGTGAAAGGCCGTCCGTCATAGCGAGGGACGAACCGGCGCGGCCGAAGGCCCGTCTCGGCAGCGATCAACTTCCCCATCTGTCCGGTGGCCGTCCCCTCCACGAGGACGACCTCGTCAGCCTCGTCCCACACCCGCTCGAGCTCCTCGGTCCGCAGGGGGCAGAGCTCGCGGAGGTGGAGGTGGGCGTACTCCTCCCCGAGGATCTCCACCGCTTCCCGGATCGCCCCATAGGTGGACCCCCACCCGAGGAGAACGCGCTTCCCACGGAACAGCCCCGCCGGGTAGATCTCAGGGGGCGAAACCTCTCCCCGGAGCCCGTCCCCCTTGCGCAGGCGCTTCTCCACCATCGCCTTCCTGATCGCGAGGTCCTCGGTGATCCGGCCGGAGGTGTCGTGCTCGTCGGAGTCCACGAGGACGAGCTTATTGGACACTCCCGGGAGCGCTCGGGGCGAGACCCCGGTTGGGGTAAGGGCAAACCGGTCGTACTGTCCCATTCGCCCCAGTTCGTCCGCGGTGAGGACATGGCTGCGCAGTGCGATCCTCGCTGGATCGAGGGCCGGGACGACCTGATACGAGTCCACAAGGAACTGATCGGTGAGGATGATCGCGGGGATCTGGTACTCCTCCGCGAGCTCGAACGCCCGCATCGTAAGGTAGAACGCGTCCTCCGGGCCCGTGGGGGCAGCGAGGTAGCGGGGGAACTCGCCGTGGCCCGCGTGGAGGGCGAACAGGAGGTTCTCCTGCCCGGTCCGGGTGGGGAGTCCCGTCGCCGGCCCGGGCCGCTGGCCGAGGTGGATCACAACCGGGGTCTCGATCATCCCCGCCAAGGACAGTCCCTCCACCATCAGCGCGAACCCACCCCCCGAGGTGGTGACCATGGATCGGGCCCCCCCGTAGGAGGCCCCAAGCGCCATGTTGATCGCTGCGATCTCATCCTCGGCCTGCTCGACGACGATCCCGTACTCCGCCGCGTGGCGGGCGAGGTACTCCATCACCGGCGTCCCGGGGGTCATGGGGTAGGAGGAGAGGAACCGACACCCCGCCGCGAGCGCCCCTGCCCCCACTGCCTGCCCGCCCGTGAGGAGCATCTTCTCCCCACGTCCGAACTGGGGGGGAGGAAGGCGCCCCACCTCGCCCCGGACCTGTTCGTGGCCGAGGGCGAGCGCACGCAGGTTCGGCTCCGCCTTCTCCCCGAATGCGTCCCGGACCTCGTCAGCCACGATGCCCGGATCGAGCCCAAGGAGCCGCACCACTGCCCCAAGGAGGACCACCCCGGCCGCGATGGGGAGGCCAAGCTCCTCCCGGGCGAGCCGCACCGCGGGCACGGATGTGACGGCATCGTCCTTCACCCCCCCGTCCGCGACCACGCGCCCCCCCGCGCGAAGGTGGGGCCGGTATAGGTTAAGCATCTCCTCGTTGAGGGCGAGGAGGAGGTCAGCGTCGCGCGCCGTGGCCGCAACCGGAACGTCCCCGATGCGGAGGGTGAACGCGTTCTCCCCACCCCGAATCCGGGAGTGGTAGGAGAGCTCCCCGTGGACGTACAGGCCACGGCGGAAGAGGCTCCGCGCAAGGATGTCGCCCAGGGTCTGCACTCCCTGCCCCGCCGCACCGGCGATCCGCACCACGAGGTCCATCGCTAGGCCCCTCCTCCGCGCAGGGATCCGGACATCTGTCCTACCCCCTTGACAAGAGGCCCCGCCTGTCGTACTTCTCTCTTTGCCGGGCAGAGGCCCGGTTTTCGTTTGCCCCTATCCACGAAAAAGCCGTTTCCAAAAGCGCTTCTCGTCCGGCCGCCGCTCCTCCGCCGTAACCTCCCCCGCCGCCTCCGCCGCGCCGACCGCCTCGTCCCATCTCCCCCGCGCGCGGGCCTTCCCCTCCCACAGGGAGGCGAAGCGGACCACCGCCGCCCGGACATCGTCCCTCGCCACGGCGGAACCGGCCTGGGCGAGCGATCGCAGCACCTCGTCGAGGGACGCGATCTCGGGGCGAATGTGGACCTCCCCCCCCTCGCGCACGAGGACGTACCGCGTCGCATCGGCGATCAATCCAAACGCGCTCGCGTCCACGGTGCCGAGGGGGAGGACCTCCTCGACGAACTCGCGGTCCGCCTCGAAGTACTCTCGCTGCAGGCGCTCCCGCCACCCCATCTAGCGGCCCTTGAACACCCGGAACGCGTTGTGGTGTCCCTCCTCGTCGGCGAGGATCCCCTCGAACAGCTTCTTCGTGGTGAAGTCCTCTTCCTTCATCGCGAGCTTGATGATGTCGCGGTAGAGGGCGATCGCCTCCTCCTCGGCCTTGATGTCGAGGTCGATCATCTGGGAGAGGGTCTTCCCGACCTCGATCGGCGCCGGTTCGGTCGTCGGCTCTCCCCCGAGGTAGTCCAGCCGCTCCGCGATCGCCTCGGCATGGTTCATCTCCGTGATCGCGATCTTCTTCAGCCGGTCCGTGACCTCGAGCGACTCGATCCCCGTGGCCCGCACGTGCTGCCACATGTACTGGATCGAGACCTGGATCTCCCGGGAGATCGCCATGTTCAGCATGTCCTTGAGCTTCTTCGATGCCATACCGATCCCTCCTTCTTCAGCATGGTAACCGGCTCCGGGCGGGAGGGCCAATCGGCGCGGGCCCACTTTCTTCTCCCCGACCAGCAGGCGACTGTCGCCGCTCCCCCGGGGGTGCCAGGGCTAAGCCAGCTCGACCAGGACCCTCAACCAGTCGAGGAGGAGGCGCGGCATGAGGAAGTTCTGGCGCACGTGCTCCCGGCCTTGGGAGCCGATCCGATGCCGAAGCTCGGGATCCTGCAGCAGCCGGGTCACCAGGCTCGCCGCCCCCTCGTAGTCCCCGGGCTCAACGAGGTACCCGGTCTGGCCGTGGATGACCTGCTGGGGGATCCCCCCCACGTTGGTCGCCACGACCGGGGTCTCCTTCCACAGTGCCTCGGACACGGTGAGGCCGAACCCCTCACGGCGGGACAGCTGCATCACCACCGCCGCCGACTGTTGCAGGGCGTTCACGAGGAGGGCATCGGCCTGGGTGATGAGGTGCACATCCCCCATCTCCTGCACCTGCTCCTGCACCTGAGAGAAGATCTGCGGCCCCTCGGGATCGTCGGTGGCCATGCTCCCGATGAGCACCAGTCGACAATCCACTTCAGCCTTGACCAGGCGGAACACCTCCACCACCCCAAGGGGGTCCTTCCACTTGTCGAACCGGGACACCTGCACGAGGATGGGTTTGTCGTTGGGGATCCCGTACTGGTCGAGCTTCTTCGCCAGTTCGCCTGCCGTTAACTCCCGGTTAAGTTCGGACAGGGGATCGATGGCCGGGGCGATGATGTGGGTGTCCACGGGGAGATCGGGCTTCCGGAACGCTTCTGACGAGACGACCACCCCGTCGTAGCGAAGGATGAACGGCTTGAGTGCCTCCCATACCGGATCGTGAGGCGTAGAGATGTCGATGTGGCACCGCCACACCCAGGGGTTCACCCTGAGTTGGTAACGGATCATGGGGAGAGGTTGTGGGTCGTGAACAATGATGATGTTATGGTCCGCAAGAGGGCTGTACCGAGCGAACGCCTCGTTCACCCGCAGGTAGTCGGCCACCTCGTGGTCGGTCAACTCGACGGGCTCCCCCTGGAGGGCGTTGTGGAGCTTCTTCGTGACCTGAAACAGGGAGGGGTCCCCATACAGCAGGCTCCAGTCGGCGTTGATCCCGACGTCGTTCATCAGTGGGATGAGCGAGTGGAGCATCCCCGCCACTCCTCCCCCGTGGAACGTGGAGTTCACGTGGAGGAGCCGCAATCCGTACAGCGGACGCGCCGCCTGGAATACAGCTGTCACCATTTCCTCCCCGACGTAGGGTACGTACCGCTCGATGCCCAATGCTTCCATGGACTAGGGGATGGCTCCCCATTCACCTCCGGATAGCAGACGATGGAACCCCTCGGGGACCACGGCCGACCACAGCTGAAGATCACACCCTTCGCCAGGGATCTCGCCTGGTCCACGGAGGCCCTTCTCCTCGTCCCAGTAGAATAGCTCAACGAACCCGAGATCGGCAAGTGCGTAGAGCACCCGCTCGGCCGTGGCGAGGACGTCAGGAAGGCCGTGGACGATCGCCCCGCGGGCGATGAACCACTGTTCAAACGGCCAAATCGCGCCCTGGTGGTACCCAGTGGAGGAGTAATCCGGTTGACTCGGGGCGGAGGTGCGGAACCCGTAGGGGGTGGCCAGCTCTCCCGCCCGATCGAGGATCCTCCCCCGCTTCTCTGGGGGCACGTCCGCCGGCCGGAGGTAGGCGAGCAGGTGCAACCCATCCGAGCTCACCCCCGGGACGAGTTCCCTCCCATCGCGGGCCAGGGCGGGGTAGGCGGTGGCCTCGTCCCATAGCTTTCGCCAGATCGCTCCCGCTGTAGCCCGGGCCTGCCGAGCGAGCGCAGGGGGGGAGAACCCGAGGTCGAGGGGCTCAGTCAGCGCGGCCAGCGCGCGGAGGGCGGCGACCGTCTGGGCCTGGACCAGGGTGTACGCCACCGGAAACCGAAGCTCCCGGTGCCCGGGGAGAAATGAGTCCTTCCAGTACGTGGCGGAGAGGAGGTACCGCTCCGCCTCCGCATGGCGGGGGTCCTCCCAAACCAGGTCGTCTTCGAGGTGGCGGAGCACGTACTCCCCCGCCGCCTGCAGTGCATCCCGGATCGCAGTCAAGCTCACCCCCTCACCGGTACGCAAGCACTGCGCCGCTCCAATAAGGAACAGCTGGCTCGTCTCGCAAGCGTTGTACCGGGTGGAGAGGCCTTCGTGCTCATGAGGAGTGAACTCGTGGATCACCCGGCCCGGCTCCTCTCCGGTCCGCGGGTCCCGCTGGCGGCCGATGGTCCTGGCACAAAACCGCGCTGTCTCCCAGATGAGCGACCCATCGCCAGCGATGAACCCCGCCGTGAAAAGGTCACGGGGGAAGATCCCGAACCGAACCATGTTTCCCTTCATCCCGGCATTGGCAAGCCTGAACCGTTCCCCGTCCACCGTGACCTCGGTCCGCAGGCGCAGGAGCGCTCTCCTCCCCTCTTCCCTCAGTCGGACCCACTGGGCCACCGTCACCCCTTGACCGCCCCGGCGAGGATCCCGCGGACGAAATACCGCTGCAGGGACAGGAAGACGATCATCGGGACGATCATCGACACGAAGGCGGCTGCGGTGAGGAGGTGCCAGTCCTGGCCCCGCGACCCCACGAGGAGGGACAGCTTCAGGGTCAGAGGGGCGACCTCCTCAAACCCTCCCAGGTACACCAGGGCCACCAGGAGATCGTTCCATACCCACAGAAACTGGAAGATCGCGGCCGAGGCGAGCACCGGGACCGACAGCGGGAGCACCAGCTTCACGAACGCGCGGAACGGGGTCGCCCCATCGATGAACGCGGACTCGAAGAGCTCCCGCGGCAGAGCTCCAAAGAAGTTGCGCAGAAGGTAGATCATGAGCGGGAGCCCATAGCCGGCGTGGGCCAGCCACACCCCAGGGAAGGTGCCGGAGAGCTTGAGGACGTTGAACATGCGCAGCACGGGGATGAGGGTCATCTGGAGCGGGATCACGATGAGCCCGATCACCAGCATAAGGAGGAACTGCCGGCCGCGAAAGTTCATCCACGCCAAAGCGTAGGCAGCGAGGGCCGCGATGGCGAGGGTCAGCAGGGTTGTGGGGACAGTGATGATCAAACTATTGAGGAAGGCGCGGCCCATCCCTTGTTGGGTGAGAACCTCGCGGTAGTTGGCCAGCGTGAACCGGCTCCAGTAGCTAGGAGTGACGAGGGCCGTCCACCACCCGGACGAGAGGAGGTCCTGCCGGGGCCGGAAGGAGCTCACGAGGAGCCCAAGGGAGGGAGCAAGCCAGATCACAGCCAGGACGATGACCACAAGATGAACAGGAATTCTCTTCAGCACCCTATTAATTCTCATCCTAGCTCCTCCTGGGCCCGGAAGCGGCGGATGTTGAGGATGAGGAACGGGACGATCGCCAGGAACAGGATCACCGCGATCGCGCTCGCCAGACCGTAGTTGTTGAACTGGAACATCTCGTTGTACATGCGGTTGGCGATCACATCGGTGTCGTAGGCTCCGTTCGTCATCATGTACACGATGTCGAACACCTTGAGGACGAACACGATCATCGTCGTCGCCACCACGGCCAGGGTAGATTTGAGGAAGGGGATGGTGACATGGCGGAACACCTGCCACTCGTTGGCCCCATCGATCCGGGCTGCCTCCTGTATCTCCTTGGGAATCCCCTTGTACGCCGCGGAGAGGACGACCATGCAAAACCCGGTCCACACCCACACCCCGACCGCGATCAGGGCGAGGTTATTGATCCAGGGCCGCTCGATGAGCCAGCCCACTGGCTGCCCTCCCAACGCGACCACAATCGCATTGAGGAGGCCGATCTGGGGGGCGCTTGCTGGCCGGAAGGCGTACACGAATTTCCAGATCACGCTGGCCGCCACGTAGGAAATGGCCATCGGGAGAAAGATCACCGACTTGATGATGGATTCGTAGCGTACCCGGTCGAGGAGTACGGCGAGGACGAGGCCCATCCCTACTGTGAACAGGGTGAACACGACGAGCCACAGGAGGTTGTTGCGGAACGCGATGAGCATCGGTCGGGACGTGAAGGCCTGAATGTAGTTCTGGAACCCAACGAATGTATCCGAACGCGGGCCATAGAAGCTGAGGCGGATTGTCTCCACGCTCGGGTAGACGAGAAACACCCCCAGGAGAAGGAGGGCGGGGGCGAGGTACAGCCAGTGAGCACGTCCCATGTTCATGCCAATCTCCTTGGAAAGGAGTGTCCGCCGGGGCGGGATGCTCCGCCCCGGCGCACAACAATCGGTGCCTTAGTACGCGGCCTCCGCCGCAGCCTCGATCTCCTGGAGCACCCGATCGAGCGGCACGCCCGACACGTAGTCGAGGATGCCCTTCCAGAACGCGCCCGACCCCACCGCGGCCGGCATGAGGTCCGAGGCGTCGAACCGGAAGATCTCGGCGCCCTTGAGGATCTCCGCCGCCTGGGCGGTCAGCTGATCTGGATAGATGCTGGGATCTACGTTCACGTTGGTAGCGAGCTTCCCGAGCGCCCCGCACCAGATGGCCTGGGCCTCTGGACCAGCCAGGTACTGGAGGAACGCCCGTACCTCAGGGGTGTCGCGGAACGCGGAGATGAGGTCGCCCGCCCCGAGGAGCGGAGTCCCCCACTTGGGGTCGATCGGCGGGAACACGAAGAACGCCACGTCCCGATCGAGATCGAGCTCAGGGTGAGCACCGGCGATGAAGCTCTTGATGAACGTGGCCTGACGGTGGAGGTACGCGCCCGGGGTGGGATCCCACAGGACCGCCGGGGAGTCCCCGAAGTTGATGGAGAGAGCCCCGGTCGTGCCGCCGTAGACATAGGCCTTGTTGCGGACGATCGCCCCGAACAACTCAAACGCCCGCTTCACCGCAGGGTGGGTCCAGGGGATCTCGTGGTTCACCCACTGGTCGTAGAGCTCAGGGCCAGCAGTGCGAAGCATGATGTCCTCAATCCAGTCCGTCCCCGGCCAGCCAGAAGCCGCCCCGGACTCGAGGCCCACCGCCCACGGTACCTTGCCCCGGGCGGCTAGCGTCTCGGTGATGTACAGGAGCTCATTCCAGGAGTCCGCAGGCGCCAGCCCCTCAGCATAGAGGGCATCGGGGTTGTACCACACTAAGGACTTGAGGTCAGCGGAGATGAAGATCCCGTAGACCTTGCCATCAACGGTGGCCAGGTCCACGAACGCCTTGGGGAACTGGGTGAGATCCACGATGCCATCGATGGGGATCACTGCGCCCCGGGCCACGAACTCCGCCATCTGCCCAGGGTTAGGCATCCCGGCGAGATCCGGCGGGTTCCCCGCAGCCACCCGGGTGGAGAGGATCGTGGGAAGGTCACGTCCTACGCTCTCTACCCTGACCGTGATCCCGGTCTGGGCCTGGAAGGCGTCCGCCACCTTCTGGAACGCCGCCAGCTCGTCCCCGCTCCACAGGACCATGATCGTCACCGCTCCCTGGGCGAGGCCCCCCACAAGACCTGCCAACAGAAGACCAACCACCAGTCGCTTTGTCATCTGCTACCTCCTTTTCTCCTTGGTGTAACCGCGTTCCTCTTCGCTCGAGTTCGCTCGAGAACTCCTCCTCCCTCTCTCACCTCCTTGTTCTGCAAACAGGGCCTCGGGGCTATCACGCAGGTGTTGCACCACCGCAATCGCGGCACCAAGGGCCGCGGCCGGGCCGCGCTCCACGGCGAGGGTTATCTTATGCTGGTCCAGGAACTCCCCGGCCAGCTCCGCGCGGAGCCGACGGCGACACCCGGCGAGGAACGCCTCCGCGTCCGTCCCCAACAGCTCGGCATGGAAGACCACCCGCTCCGGGTCGAGGAGGGTTATAGCGTGGACGAGGAACCCAACCGCCCGGTCCACGAGGAGATCCACCCTCTCCCCCGCGCTGCAGCCCTCCATCTCCTCGCTCGTTACGTACGCCCGGTACAGGGAGCCGCCGTGGCCGTGGCCCCCCCGGTACGGGCGCCCATCCACGAGGAGGCTTGCTCCGAACCGCACCTCCCCAGCGAGCCCAGGACGAAGGGCGACATAGAGGAGCGTGCCCTCCGTCCATCCCGAACCCCACGCTTCGGCGAGGGCCATCACGTGGGTGTCGTGGTGCACGTGGACCCGCACGGGGACCTCCCGTTCCAGAATGTCCCGAACCGCCACCCCTCGCCAGGAGGGCATCGTTGCCCCCCCAAAGCTTGCCACCCCATTGGTGACGAACGCCGGGAGGGCAACGCCGACCCCACCGACGCGGGGCCACGTGACACCCAAACCTGTGAGCCACTCCGTGAGTTCCTCCCCCACCTGCCGCAGCAGGGGGATCGGCTCCTCCGAACCACCATCCACCGCCAGCGTGAGGGACTCCTGAGGGTTCCCCCATAGATCGGACAGCACGAACGTGAGCTGGGGAAGCTCGAGGTCCACCCCGACCACACCGCGGACGCTCCCGTCGAGGCGGTACACCGTTGCCGGCCGGCCACCCCGCAGGGATCGCGTCCCCACAGGGACGACGAGGCCACGGCTCACGAGGTCAGCGAGGGCCTTCTCCACCGTGGGGCTCGATAGCCCCAGGGAGGTCTCAAGCTCCCGCCGTGTGGCCCCGTCCGGGCGCCACAACGCCTGAAGCAGCTTAGAGCTCGCTTTAGTGCTCATTTTGGCAAAACGTTTTGCAAAAGCAACTGTACCCGGTGGGGAGCGGCCGGTCAACCTCCCCTGGTCGCCCGGCGGGACGGGCGACAGCGCAGGCCGGCGCGGAACACCGGGCTCCCCCGTGCCCTGTAGCCAGAAGAATCGCCAGTTGTGGGAGGGTCGTCCCACCGACTTCTCCATGCTCCCCAGCCGGTCGTCCTACCCCGTAGCCCCTCCCTCCGTGGCGTCGTAGGGCGACGCGTGAGCGTCAGGATCACGTCTTGTGCATGAGGCCGTTCTCCCTTGCCCTGCTTTGTTCGCCCTGATATGCTGACGATCTTGATTCAGGCCACCGAGAGTTGCGGAGCGTAACGAGGAGAACATGGGGGGAATCTCGCGGTACATAGCGCAGCGGCTGATGCTGACGATCCCGATGCTCTTCATCCTCGTGACGATTGTGTTTGTCATCCTGCGGGTGATGCCCGGAGATCCGGTGCTTGCCATGCTGGGAGGAAGGAACGTCTCACCGGCAGTCCTCGAAGCGCACCGGCAGAAGCTTGGACTCGATAAGCCCCTGATTCACCAGTACGGGGAGTACTTGGGGCAGATCATCCGGGGCGATTTCGGCACGTCGATGAGCACCAGCCAGCCCGTCCTCAGGGAGCTCTTCAGCCGCCTTCCGGCAACGGTGGAACTCGCCATCTTCGGGCTTCTCGTAGCAGTTCTCCTAGGGTTTGTTACAGGTGTGATCGCAGCCACCCGGCCTGGCCAGGTCATTGACCATGTGATACGGGTATTCCACATTGGCTCCTTTGCCGTTCCCTTGTTCTGGTTTGGACTCATGCTTCAGGTGTTTGTCGCAGTGAAGCTCGGCTGGCTCCCCGTTGCTAAGCCCCTGAGCGGGAGCATATCCTACGCCTTCCAATCGAAGACAGGCTTCTTTCTGCTTGACGGGATGCTCCAGGGACGCTGGGACTGGGTGGCCGACGCGGCGAAACACCTCGTTCTACCGGCGATAACCCTGGGGTTCGCTCAAGCGGGTTTCCTGGGGAGGATGACACGGGCCAGCATGCTCGAGGTCCTTGACGCTGACTATGTTACGACAGCAAGGGCCAAGGGCTTACGGGAATGGGGGGTTGTCTTGAGGCATGCGCTGCGCAATGCTCTCATCCCCATCGTTACGGTGTTCGGGCTCCAGTTCGCCATCCTTATGGGGGGGGGCGGTTCTCACGGAGACGGTCTTCTCCTGGCCGGGGGTCGCGAGCTACCTGATGACCTCGATCACGGCCCGTGACTACCCCGCGATCCAGGGGACCGTGATCTTCATCGCGATTTTCATCTCAGTGATCAACCTGATCATTGACGTCCTGTACACCGTGATCGACCCCCGCGTGAGGTACTGAGGTGACGATAAAACCGAGCTCAAACAACGTCGTTCATGGGTTAGCGCAAGCCATGAGCCGCATCGGCCGCGGCGCACGGGTAGTCGCCCGTGAGCGGATCCTCCTCGTTGGAATCGTGATTGTGAGCGGCTTTATCATCATAACCATCCTCGGGCAGGTTCCGGGCTTCACGCCCTATGACCCGGTGTACTACCGAAGCGCGCCACGGTTGCAGGGCCCCTCGGCCCAACATTGGATGGGCACCGACCAGCTCCAACGGGATGTGTTCAGTCGCGTCATCAGCGGCGGCAAGGCATCGTTGATCGTCGCGTTTTCCGCTGTTGCCATCAGCATGGCCGGGGGGGCGGTTCTCGGATGGATCTCTGGCTTCTTCGGGGGGTGGCTCGACCGAGGTCTTTCACTCACGATGGACGCGCTCTACTCGTTTCCGTCCATCATCCTTGCGATCACCCTTGTCGTCGTCCTCGGTGCAGGGCTACAGCCAATGATCTGGTCAGTCGCGATTGTCTACGTGCCAACCTACTTCCGGGTCTCACGGGCCGAGGTGCTGAAGGTCCGCGAAACGACCTACATCGAGGCCATCCGTGCCGTCGGGGCGTCTAGAACCCGAATTGTCTTGCGTCACATGGCGCCCAACACAGTAAATGCGATCATGGCGGTGTCATCGTTCAACCTGGCGGATGCGATCCTCACAGTGGCCGCGCTGTCGTTCCTTGGATTCGGTCTCCCACCTCCTGCCCCTGACTGGGGGTTTGACATCCAAAACGGTCAAAAATATCTGCAGTCTGGGTCTTGGTGGTTGATCACCTTCCCTGGACTGATGATTGTCTTTCTCTCCCTGGGATTCGGATTGATCGGAGAAGGGGTAAGCGATCTTGTTAATCCGAAGCGAAGGCACAAGATCTAGTTGACCCGGAGATCGCTGACCTCTCCAGATCCTGGGCAGCCTGGATCGGGCCTACCACCTGGAGATAGATGGGAACGAGGCGAACTCAAGAGCAATGGAGCGAGGTCCGCGTCGTCGGGGTGGCGGGAGTGCCCCCTTGGCCATTCGGCTCGCCCGAGGGGGAAAAGCACCCTCGCTTGATCGTGCCCGCCCAAAAATCCAGGTACCATGCCCTCAGACGCCGCCCGGACGGGCAGTTGACCTGCATACCCTTCCGTGCTAGGATGCGCTACTAAGGTTGTGCTGTACGGCACTAGGGGGAGGTGATAACCGGACGCATCATTGGTCTAGTTCCGTGGTGATCCTTCGTGGCTCACAAGGAGGGGCAAAGTGGCGAAAATGGTGAGGACGCTGGTTGTCCTGGTGACTGTTGGATTGCTTGGATTGGGTGCGTGGGCCGCCGAACCTCTGATCATGGGGACGACAGACCGCGTCACAGAGCTCTCGTTCGAAAACTCCTATGACGCCTTCACTTGGCACGTGCTGCGTCATACCACGGGCGCTCTCGTCAAGCTTGACGACGAGACGTTGGAGATCGTCGGGGATCTAGCTCAGAGTTGGGAGATCTCAGACGACGGCATGGTCTACACCTTCCACCTTCGTCCCGGACTCAAGTTCTGGGATGGGAAGGACTGTGATGCTCAGGCGGTGAAGTTTGCATTGGACAGGACGATCCGCCTCGATGGTCCGAAGGGTGGCGTCGGGTTGATCAAGCCCTATATCCAGAAGATTGAGGCAGTAGACAAGCTCACGGTTCGGATCACACTCACCTATGCGGACGCCGTTTTCCTGTCGCGGATGACGAGCCAAGTCGCCCCGGCGCTGATCTACTCCCTTGACCCATCTGTCGGCGAGAATGAATACACCCGGGGCCGGTACGCGGGAACTGGACCGTACAAGCTTGTTGAGTACAAGCCCGACCAATACGTGAAGTACGAGGCCTACGACGGATACTACGGACCCGCACCGAAATCGCGCGAGGTCATCGAGGTCATGTACGCCAACGCGGCGACCCTGCGTGCGGCAATCGAGGCCGGAGATGTTGACTTCGTGTTCCGCACCCTGGCTCCCCAGGACATCGCAGACTTGGAGAAGAACCCCAATGTCATCGTCGAGTACTGGCCACCGAGCCCAGGAATCCGATACCTCCTCTTCAACGTCACCCAACCCCCGGTGGATGAAGTCCTCGTGCGCCGCGCGATCGCGTACGCAGTTGACCGACAAGCGATCATCGACCAGGTGTTCAGCGGCATCGTTGACCCGATCTACACGATGGTGCCGAATGTCGATCCGCCGTTCTTCGGTGCCCTGCCGACGTTCCCCGAGCGGGACCTCGCGGTAGCGCGGGAGCTCCTCACCAAGGCCGGCTACAGCAAGGCCCGACCAGTCGAGCTCAATCTGTGGTATACGCCCAGCCACTATGGGACGTTCGAGGCTGATGTAGCGACGGTCATCGCGGGGAGTCTTGAGGAAACCGGGATGATCAAGATACACATCCAGTCTCTCGAGTGGGCCGCTTACTCCGAGCGCATGTCACAGGGGGGCTTCGACATGTTCCTGCTGGGCTGGCACCCGGACTACCTTGAGACCTCGAACTTCCTGGCTCCGTGGTTGACTGAGGCTCCCGAGTCGATGGGGACATTCATGAACCATCACCCGAACTACGAGGCCTACAAGTGGATGCTCGAACTGGCCACATCTACAGTGGACATCGCTGAGAGGTCGGGACTGTACAAAGGTGTCCAGATCTTGAGCACAATTGACGTACCATGGGTTCCACTGTGGTCGATGACGGACGAGATGGTCACCGCGCGTCGGCCAAACGTGAAGGGGGTCATGCTCAACATCACGATGGACATCAACCTCTACCGCATCTACAAGGAGTAGGTCGCTGGTCGCAAACCTCCAGGGGGCCGAGCCTCGGCCCCCTGGTCCTTCTCCTCTCCCGTTGGTTCCCACCCTCACGCTGAGGTCCGCCGCGCGGACCTTGCTCTTGGCCAAGGGAATCCCTGGTTTCCTCATATCCCCACGCCTTGGCTCTCTCAGGCGGAGGATCGCCCTCCGGCCCTCATCGTTTCCGGAGGAAGATGACGAGAAAGGACGATCCGCGCTGCGTTCAGCCCAGCGAGGCGGCCGGTGGAGAAGGCAGCTTGGAGGTTGTAGCCCCCGGTATCGCCATCCACATCGAGGATCTCGCCGGCGAAAAACAGGCCCGGAATAAGCCGGCTTCCCATCGTCTTCGGATCCACTTCGCTCAGGCGGACCCCGCCCCGGGTGATGAGCGCCTCGTCCCACCCCCCGAGCGCGAGGACGGGGAACGGGTGCCCCGAAGTGCGGCCCCCGGCGAGGCTCACCGCCAGAGCACGGTGGGCGTCCCGTGGCAGGTCCGCCGCCCTCGTCCCCGGGGCCAGGCCGTGGGCAACGACCACGGACCGAGCCAGCCGCTCGGGGACGCCCAACTCGTGGAGGACGCGGACCACGGTCCGCTTCCCATGCTCCTCAATGCGCGCCCTCAGGCGCTCCGCTACGGTGGGGAGATCGCCCCCGCTCGGAAGAAGCGGGACGCGCAGCTCATCCCCGGGACGGACGTGGCGGGAGAGGTCGAGGACCGCGGGGCCGGAGAGGCCACGATGGGTGAACAGGACATCCCCCCTCGCCTCAGCTTGGCGCCGTCCGCCGCGAACGACAGCCACTGCCGTGCCCGGGAGCGAGACCCCAGCACAGCCCGCGAACGGAGCGAACGCGTCCCGTTCAATAATGAGCGGGGCGAGCGCGGGGTGGGGCGGGACGATTTGGTGCCCGAGCGACGCGGCCAGGCAGTAGCCATCGCCAGTGGCCCCGAGCGCCGGGTACGACCGGCCGCCGGTGGAGAGGATGAGGGTCCGCCCGTCGGCCACCGGTCCGCCGCGGTCATGAGCCCGGACGACGAACCCTCCCCGCTTTGCCTCCACAGACCGCGCCCGGACGCCTGTTCGGATCTCCACCCTTTCGCGGCAGGCCTCCCCGAGAAGGAGGTCGAGCACGTCCTGCGCCCGGCGGGAAGCGGGGAACACACGGCCATCTCGATCTTCGACCAGGGGCACGCCCCGCTCGGCGCAGTAGGCAGCGAGATCCGCGTTCGAGAACGCGTACAGGGCCGGCCTCAGGAACCGCCCCCCGGCGCCCGGGCGGTCCCCCCCTCCGTAGTGGTCGAGGAAGTCCGCGACCTCCCCCCCGTGCGTCAGGTTGCAGTGCCCCCCCCCGGAGGCGAGGAGTTTGCGGCCAGGGGTAGGCATCCGTTCGAGCACGATCGTCCGCGCCCCCCACTCCGCCGCGGACACGGCCGCGAACAGGCCCGCTGGCCCCCCGCCCACGACCACCACGTCCCATACCATGAGCTCAGTGTAGCGTCGAGAGCACATGAGACAGCGCCTGATCCCGCATTGCCCGCGGGACGGGGTCCGCCACGCCTCGGACTGGCCCTGACATGAGCGCGGGGACAGGCTACGATCAGGGTATGGATCGCGTCCTTGGCCGGGAGAGGGTGGCCCGCTTGCCGAAGTTCGACCTCCACGTCCACCTCGACGGCTCGCTCCGTCCAGGAACGGTGCGCGAGCTGTGGGATGCCTTGCCCATGCAGCACCGGCCGCGCATCGCCACCGAGGTGGAGAAGGCCGTCCTCCCCCCCGTGCCGTGTCCGCTCGAGGAGTACCTGGAAGCGTTTCGGATCACGGTCGCCCTCCTCCAGACGGCAGAGGCCCTGGAACGGGCGGCGTGGGAGCTCTGCGAGGATGCGGCGAGCGAAAACGTTATCTACATCGAGATTCGATTCGCTCCCCTCCTCCACCTGCGGCGGGGCCTGAGCCCGAGCGCGGTCGTCGAGGCCGTGCTGGCTGGAATGCGGCGCGCCGAGGCCGAACTTCCCATCTCCACCGGGCTCATCCTGTGCGCGATGCGGAACGAGCCTGTGGAACGGTCGGCGAAGGTGGCCCGGCTCGCTGGCCGGTACCATGACCAGGGGGTGGTGGGATTCGACCTCGCAGGCCCCGAGCGGGGGTTCCCCCTCCTCCCCCATGCCGAGGCGATCCGCCTCGCCCAGGAGGCGGGCGTTCACGTAACCCTCCACGCTGGGGAAGGCTGCTGCCCGGAGCACATCGGGGAAGCCCTCGATCTAGGGGCGGAGCGGATCGGGCACGGGGTGTACCTGTTCCAGGACCCCGCTGTAGAGGAGAGGGTCCGCGCGGGGCGGATCCCGCTCGAAGCCTGCCCGACGAGCAACCTCCAGATCTCGGGGTTCATGCGCTCCCTCTCCGACCACCCCCTCCAGCGCTACCTCAAGTTGGGGATCCCGGTGACCGTGAACACGGATAACCGGCTCATGTCCCAGACCTCCGCGACCGAGGAGCTGTGGCGAGTCGTGGACACGTTCGGCCTCGGCCAGGACGAGGTGCGGGCGATCCTCATCGCGAGCGCCGCGGCTTCGTTCGCCCCTTCCGGGATGAAGGACGCCCTCCGGGCCGAGGTCGAGGAAGCGCTGTAACCTGATCTGGTTCGAAGTTCTCGCCCGGTGGACAACCGGGGAAGCCCGGCGCCTCATCGCGGGCGGAGGGGCATCCCACTTGCCCCGCCCCCCCCTCGCACCCTAGAATGGCGTTTGTTCCGAAGGGGGTGGTGGGTGTGAGACGGATGTCCCTGATCGCCTTCGCGCTGGGTTGCCTCGCCCTGCCTTCGTGGGGATGGACGGTGCAGACGGATGCGTTCCTCTGCGGGGGGGAGGAGCGGGGGGAGGAGTGCTGGCTCTCCAACGCGCGGCTAACGGACACGGCCACCTGGCACGTGTCGAATGTCCCACCAGGGGCTGCCCTGACCCTCGTCCTGGAAGGGGTGGCGGACGATCTCTGCGCAACGTGCCAAGCGGCGCGGGACGTCCTCGTGCGCCTGTACTACCGATCCCCAGGCGAGCCGTACTGGCAGCGCGCGGAGCTGTGGCTCCGCGCCATAACCACCGAATCTGCCCAGTGCCTGGTAGGCTATCCAGTGCGGGGGGAGACGCGGATCTTCCCCACCGGCTCTGAACTCGTGATCATCGCCCAGCGTGTGCTGGGGTGCGACCCCCACGTGGGCTTCTCGTGGGGCAGCCTCACCTTCGGGGCCACGCCCGTGGCCACCACACCGATCCCATTGCCCACGCTGCCCACCCCTCCCCCCCCGCCCGAGCCTCCCCCGCCGACTCCCGAACCGACGTGCCTCGCTGGCTCAGGCTACCTCTGCTCCCCCGGTGATCCGCCGGCGGAGTGCCTCCTCCCCGGGCTCGATCTCTACTCCATCGCTCGCCAGACGCTCCCCGAGTCCTACGGTCCAGGCGAAGATGCCGTCCTCCTCCAGCCCGGACACTACCTCGGGACGCTCGGCGAGGGGGACTACCAAGATTGGTACAGGATCCAGGCGAGTTACGGGGATGCCTTCCTGGTATGGGTGGACCCGGGGAGCCTCGTCGTGGACCTGCACCTCGTTCACGACCCATGCGGGGATGTCCTCACCCAGTGCCTGAACGTGTCCTCCCCTTCCACGATCCGCGTCCCCTGCTACCCAGGCGTGGACTGCAAACCGCTTGGGGAGTGTTTCCTCGACGGCGTGTGCAAGCTGTTCATCCGCATCGTCCGGCGCGGGGGGAGCGGCGAATACAAGCTATCCATCCTCGTGGCAGAGCCCGAGATCCCGCCGCTGTAGGGAATTGCGGTTCGTGGGGGTGGATCTCGCCTGGTCGCCCCGCAATACATCGGGGGCCGTCGTCCTCGACTGGGATGGCACCACCGGCCATCCCCGGATGTGGGAGAGCGCGCTTGGAGGCGATGAAGAGGTCCTCTCCTTCATCGCCCGAGGCATCGGAGAGGAGAGCGCCCTCGTGGCGATCGATGCCCCGCTCGTCGTCCCCAACGAGGGGGGGACGCGGCCCTGTGACCGGGCCCTCTCCCGAAGGTACCGCCAGGGTGAGGCAGGGGCCTACCCCGCCAACCGGGCCCGCCTTGGCCCCGAGGTGCGGGGGGAGATCCTCGTCGCCCGCCTGGGTGCCCTCGGGTTCACCCACACGCCTGAGGTCCGGCGCCAGGCCCCAACCCGTCAGGTGGTTGAGGTGTACCCCCACCCGGGGATGGTCGAGCTGTTCAGGCTGGAGAAGACGCTCAAGTACAAGGCCCGCCGAAACCGACCCTCCGCGGTGCGGTGGGATGAACTCGAGCGCCTGAAGGGGCTCCTCGCTTCCCTGGCCCGGGGCGAGCCGGCGATGGAAGCGGATCACCTGCTCGCCGGTGTCACGGTGCGGGGGCTCCGCGGCCGGGAGCTGAAGCGGGTGGAGGACCTCCTCGACGCTCTCTTCTGCGCCCACATCGCCCTCCACCTCTGGTACTGGGGGGAGGCGGGCTACCGCTGCTTCGGCGACCTCAACACAGGCTACATCCTCGTCCCGGTCCAGCCTGCTACCTGAGGTGTTCCCGCGCGGGGGGAGCGAGATCCCCCCTAGCCACGGTAACCCCGCTCCTGCGGAGCCTAGAGCCTCACCCCGCGCAGGGCGCGCACGATCCCGAGGAGGACGAGGACGATCCCGATCCCCTGGGGGATCCCCGGCGCCTCCCCGAACACGAGGTACGCCCACAGGGTCGCCCCCACCGGTTCGCCGAGGATCGCCACCGCCACCGCCGAGGCGGGGAACCGGCGCAACGCCCAGTTCACGCTCGTGTGCCCGAGGAGCTGTGGGCCGAGGGCCAGCAGCGCGATCCAAACCCACTCCGCCGGCAGGGGGAGCGGATGGCCACCCCCGCCTGCCCCTGCGAGGAGGAGGGCCGCTGCTATCCCGTACGCCACGGCTGCGTACGGCACCAGGGGTCCCTCGTCCCGCGCCCGCCGCCCGACGAGGAGGTACGCGGAGGAGGCCACCGCGCCGAGGAGGGCGAGCACGTCGCCGAGGAGGGCCGCTCCCCCGAGCGCGAAGTCCCCCCACCCGATGAGAAGGCCCCCCGCCACCGACAGGCCGATCCCCTGCCACAGGGCCCGCGACGGCCTCTCGCCGAGGAAGAACGAGGAGAGGAGCCCCACGAAGAGCGGGTTCGTCGTGACGAGGGCCACCGAGCTCGCCACCGTCGTGAGGCGGAGGGACTCGGTCCACAGGGCAAAGTGGAGGGCGAGGAACCCTCCCGCAACGAGGGCCAGCCCCAGCCCGCGCCGGGAGAGGCGGGCCCGACGAACCCCCCACAGGGGGACCAGGAGGGCCGCGGCGAGGGTCATCCGCCAGGCAGCGACGGTCACAGCGGGGGACTCGGTGAGGCGGATGAGGACCGCCGCCCAGGACAGGGACATAACCCCCAGCGTGAGGACGAGGCCCGCCCGAGCCGGAGGGGTGGGGGTCACGTGCCGAGAGCGCGGATCGCGGGGAGCGCGGCCTGGGCAGCCCGGTATCCGGCTTCCTCTGCTAGCCCGACGGATGCGTATGTCGGCGGACCGTCGCTGAAGTCAGGGGAGATCAAGACCTCCGGCCGCATCGCGGCGACCTCGAGCTGAACGATCCGTTTCTGGAAGATGGTCGCCATCTGGAAGAGCACGCCGAACACCGTCACCCGGGTGAGGTGCTTCTCCGCCGGGGGGACGAGGACATCCACCGCCACCACCGCCTCCGCCCCGAGCTCCCGTGTCACGTTCACTGGCAAGGGATGGGCCACCCCGCCGTCGATCAACGTCCGGCCATCCAGATCCACGGGCACGAACAGGCCCGGCACGGACAGGGAGGCACGGATCGCGTCGGCGAGGCACCCCCGGCGGATGGCAACCGGCTCGCCGGAGCCAAGATCGGTGGCCACCGCGGCGAACGGGATCGGGAGGTCCTCGATCCGCCGCTCCCCTACGATCTCGAGGAGGACGCGCCGCAGCTCCTCCCCCGAGCTCCATCCCCGCCACGGGAACGTGGGGAGGAGGAACCGCGCCGTCCGCCAGAACCCCAGCTCCTCCCACAACTGTCCGATCTCGGGGAGGGGAACTCCCGCCGCGAACAGCCCCCCCACATAGGATCCCGCGCTCGTCCCAGCGATGGCGCAGATGGGGATCTCGGCCTCGACGAGGGCACGCAGGACGCCGAGGTGGGCGATCCCCCGCGGGCCGCCCGCGCTGAGGGCGAGGCCGACGCGTGTCATGGGTCGCCAGGCGGGCCCAAGGTCGAGGCCCGCCCGCTCCAGCTACCTACTGATCGCCCCGACCGGGCACTGGTCAATGGCCTCGTCCACGCAGGAGAGGGACTGGTCCGCTCCTTTGATCACGTGGGCGTACCCGTCATCGCCGACCTCGAACACCTCCGGGCAGACCTGCGAACACAACCCACACCCCGTACACATGTCCTGATCCACTCGAACAGCCATGGCGCCTCCTTTTGTCGCGCTGATCGCGTACTATACCCCGATCCACGCCCTGTTGCCGCCCCCGCGCCGCGTCTGTATAGTACCGGAAACCCACTGTGGAGGTGGTGTGTCGTGTTTCGCCGAACACTCTGGATCGTGTCCCTCCTCGCCGCGCTGGTCGTGCCCGCCCTCGGCGAGACCGCGGCCGAGCTCGCCGCCCAGGGCGATGCCCTGTTCGAGGAGATTTGGGTGACCCAGTACACACCCAGCGTCGTCGCGGATCTTCAACGAATGCTGGAGAGGGCGATCGAGCTCTACGAACAAGCCCTCGCCCAAGACCCAACCTACGTCCATGCCCTGAACATGCTCTCCCGCTGCTACTACACGCTGGCCGACATCTTCCTCCCTGAGAAGGAGAAGGCCGATGTCCACGTCAAGGGCCAGGAGTATGGGGAACGGGCCCTCCGCGCAGACCCCGAGTTCGTGCGGGTCGAGAAGGAGAAGGGGTTCGTCGAGGCCGTGCGGACGAGCACGGACATCGCAGCCTGTTTCTGGACGTACTCGAACTGGGCACGGAAGGTTGAACTGGGAGGGGGGATGGGGCTGGTGGCCGCCGCGCTGCGCGGCGACGACAAGAAGCTCGTAGCCTTGATCGAGCGGTGTCTGGAGCTCGATCGGGGGTACATCTACGGCGGCCCGCTGCGGGCCCTCGCCGCGTACTGGGCCGAGCACCCGTTCTCCAAGGACCCGGAGAAGGTGCGAACCCTGCTTGAGGAAGCCCTCGCTTCCTACCCCGACTACCTCGAGAACCGGCTCTTCTTCGTTCAGTACTACCTCATCCCCGCCGGACAGTGGGCCCAGGCGCGGGCGGAGCTTCAGAAGATCATCGATGCCCCGCTCGGGGAGGCGGCCCTCGATAACGGGTACGTCAAATTCCGGGCCGTTGAGCTCCTCGGCGAGATCCAGGACAGGTAGCCAGGGATGAAGATGACAGGGATCCTCGTCATCCTGGACGGGCTCGCCGGGCGGCCCACGGATCTGAATGGGGCGACGTGCCTCGAACGGGCTGTGACCCCGGCCCTGGACCGCCTCGCCGCCCGCGGCGCGCTCGGCCTGATGGACCCTGTTGCCCCTGGCGTCCGGCCGGGATCCGACACCTCCCACCTCTCCATCTTCGGCTACGACCCACAGCGCGTGTACACGGGCCGCGGGGCATTCGAGGCCCTCGGGATCGGGATGGACGTCCGGGGGGGCGACGTCTGCTTCCGGGCCAACTTCGCGACCGTGGAGGAACGGGGCGGGGAGCTCATCGTCCTCGATCGGCGCGCGGGACGGCTTCCGGATGGGAAGCCGCTCGAGGAGGCGATCAACGGGATCCGGCTCGACGATTTCGGGGTGGAGTTCTTCTTCCGCGCCTCGACCGAGCACCGAGGCGCCCTCGTCCTGCGGGGGCCGGGGCTCTCCCCCGCCGTCTCGGAGACGGATCCCCACGCGGTCGGCCTCCCGGTGAGCCGGGCGGAGGGGCGTGAGGCAGGGGCGCGGAGGACCGCGGAGATCGTGAACGCGTTCACCCGCCGCGCCTACGAGGCCCTGCGCGATCACCCCCTGAACAGGGAGCGGGCCCGCCGCGGCGAGCTTCCGGCGAACGCGATCCTCCTCCGCGGGGCGGCGGCGATGCCCCACCTCCGGCCGGTCACGGAGGAGTACGGGATCCGGGGGGTATGCATCGCCGGCGGGGCCCTGTACAAGGGGGTAGCGCGGCTGGCTGGCCTCACCGTGCTCGACGTTCCCGGGGCGACCGGCGACCTCAAGACCGACCTCCGCGCCAAGGCCCGCGCCGCTCTATCGGCCCTCGAGGATTCCGCGCTCATCTTCGTCCACATCAAGGGCACGGACAACGCCGCCCACGACGGGGATGCCCAGGGGAAAAGGCAGTTCATCGAGCGCGCCGACCGGGAGTTCTTCGCCCCGCTCCTCGCGGAGCTCCCGTGGGATGCTGTCCACCTCTGCGTATCGGGGGACCACACCACCCCCCCAGCGGTGGGCGAGCACACCGCGGACCCGGTGCCCGTGTTGTTCGTGGGGCCGGCGGTGCGGCCGGATGGGAGCCGGGCGTTCGGGGAGCGGGCCGCGGGCCGGGGCGGGCTCGGCCGGTTCGCGGGCCGGCTTGTGCCCCAGCTTCTCGGGTACTGTGACCTGGGCCCGAAGTTTGGGGCGTGAGGAGGGGCAGTGAAGCTACGGGAGATCGCGGAGCTCGTTGAGGCCAACTTCATCACCGGCGCCGATCAAGCGGAACGGGAGGTAAGCCGCGCCTTCGCCGCGGACCTCCTCTCCGACGTCCTGGCGATGGTTCAAGAAGAAGGGGTGCTCCTCATCACGGGGATGACCACCCCCCAGGTGGTGCGGGTCGCCGAGGTCATGAACATGGGGGCCGTCCTGTTCGTGCGCGGGAAGTTGCCGGCCGCTGCCACGGTCGAGTACGCAATGGGAACGGGAATCCCCCTCCTCGCCACCCGCCGGATCATGTTCGAGACGTGCGGCATCCTCTACAAAGCAGGGTTGCACGCGGCGCAGCGCAAGCAAATGCCCCTCGACCATGCCCTCCCGGACGCCACTCGTTCTTAGACGGATCTACCCGGTGGCCCCCCGCGACCTGGAGCAGGCCGGTACGGTGTCCACCGAGGTCCGCCGCGAGCTCCTCGCCCTGGGGATGAGCCCCGACGTGGTGCGGCGGGCGAGCGTGATCTGCTTCGAGGGGGAGATGAACATCGTCCTCTACTCCCAGGGGGGACGGGTCATCCTCCTCGTGAAGGAGGACCGCGTCGAGCTCCTGTTCTCCGACGACGGACCGGGCATCGCTGACATTGAACTGGTGAGCCAACCTGGGTACTCCACCGCCCCCGACTGGGCGCGCGAGCTCGGGTTCGGGGCGGGGCTTGGGATCAACAACATGGAACAGAATTCCGATCTATTCGAGATCCGATCGCGTGTCGGGGAGGGGACCGTGGTCCGGGCGACCATCCTCCTCGGAGTCCCGTTCTTTTAAGGAGGGTGGATGGAGCTTGCGAAGATCGTGGCAGATCTAGGCTGGGAAACCCTCGTCGGCGCTGACCTCACCCGGGATGTCCGGGACGGCTACTGCTCCGATCTCCTCTCGGACGTCCTCGCCCACGCCCAGGCGGGGGACCTCTGGATCACCCACCAGCGCCACCTCAACGTGGTCGCGGTGGGGAAGCTCCGCGATGTCGCGGGGATCGTGTTCCCGCGGGGGCTGCGCCCCACCCCGGACGTGATCGCCCGTGCCGCCCAGGAACGGGTCAACCTGTTCCTGTCCGCAGACCCCGCGTTCGTGGTTGCAGGGAAGCTCTACCGCGTGCTTCACCCATGAGGTGGTGGCGCGCCGACCTCCACATCCACTCCACCCTCTCCCCCTGCGCGAGCCTCACCATGTCCCCGCCACGCATCGTGGCCGAAGCGCGGCGGGCCCAACTTGATCTCATCGCGATCTGCGACCACAATGCGGCCGAGAACGGACGGTACGTGCGGCGCCTCGCCGCCGGGGCGCCGGTTGTGCTCATGGGAATGGAGATTCAGACCGCGGAAGAGGTTGAAGTCCTCGCGTACTTCGCCGACGAGGAAGCCGCCCTCCACCTCCAGGAGGAGCTCTACCCGTACCTCCCCGATATCGCGTGCGATCCGGACCTGTTCGGGGATCAGGTCGTCGTGGACGAGCGTGAGGAGATCGTGCGGCGGGTGGAGCGGCTCCTCCTCTCCCCGGTGGCGCTTCCGCTCGCGGAGGTCGTGCGCCGGGTCGAGGAACGAGGGGGGATCGCTGTTCCGGCCCATGTGGAGCGGGTGCCGGGGGGACTCCTCGCGGTGCTGGGCCTGTTCCCGGAAGGGGAGTGGCCGCAGGCGGTGGAGATCGCACCGTGGACCCCGGTTGAGGAGGCGCTCGCGGCGTGGCCCGCGCTGCGGGGGCGCCCGATCGTGCGTGGCTCGGATGCCCACTTCCCGGAGGAGATCGGGCGGGCGTGGACGGAGTACTTCATCGCGGCACCGACCCTCGCTGAGCTCCAGGACGCGTTCCGCGGCCGGGGCGGCCGGAAGGTGCGGCCGAGCCGAGAAGTGAAGGAGGAAGGATGACCGTAGCCACTGAGACCCGGGTCGCGGAACTGGTCAAGACCTACGCGGGGCGGCCGTCGGAGCTGATCCAGGCCCTCCACCGCGTCCAGAGCGAGCTCGGGCATGTCCCTCAAGAGGCCCAGGCCGTGGTCGCCGCGGTGGTGGGGGTGCCCCTGTCCCAGGTGCGGGGCGTTGTCACGTTCTACCACTTCTTCCGCACCAGCCCGGTGGGCAGGCACACGCTGCGCCTGTGCCTGGGCACGGCGTGCCACGTGCGGGGGGCGGAGAACATCCTCAAGGCGATCCGCGAGGAATTGGGCGTTGGCCTGGGGGAAACCTCCGCCGACGGCGCGTTCACCGTGGAAGGGGTACGCTGCCTGGGGGCATGTGGCCTTGCCCCGGTGATGATGGTGGATGACGATGTCTACGGGAAGCTCGATCCCAAGAGGACAAAGCGCATCCTCCGTCAGATCCGGGAGGGCGGGGGATGATCGAGGACCTGGCGATGCACCTCGCCGACCTCGTCGAGAACTCCCTGCGGGCCGGGGCCCGCCACGTCTCGATCTCCCTCTCCCGGTGCGGTGACTCCTTCCTGATCGAGGTCTCCGATGATGGGGCGGGGATACCGCAGCCGGAGCTCGCCCGGGTGGTGGACCCCTTCTACACGACGAAGAGGGGATCGAAGGTCGGCCTTGGCCTCCCCCTCCTCGTCCAGACGGCGGAGGAGACGGGGGGGAGCTGGGCGGTGGAGCCGCGGCCGGAGGGGGGGACGCGGGTCCGCGCTCGCCTGGGATGGGACCACCCCGATCGCCCTCCCCTGGGGGACCTCGCGGGCACCCTCGTCCCCCTCATCGCCACCAGCCCCGGGGTTGAGTTCACGGTCGAGCTCAGCGATGATCGGGGGACGTGGCGGCTCTGTACAGGCGAGATCCGTGAGCGCATCGGGGACATCCCGCTGACCCACCCCGAGGTGCTCTGTTTTTTGGAGGAGGCCCTCCGGGAGGGGATGGACGCGGTTGGGCTGAAGGAGGACAGATGAAGCTCGATGAGCTGAGGAAGATCCGGGAGCGAGCGGAGGCCGAGCTGCGGCTCCGCGGGGGGCCGTCCCGGGTGAAGATCGTGGTCGGCATGGGCACATCGGGCATCGCCGCCGGGGCCCGCCAGACCCTGCGGGCGATCCTGGACGAGGTCGCCCGCCGCGACCTCCGCGATGTGGTCGTCACCCAGACCGGGGAGAAGGGGCTCGCCGCCCAAGAGCCGATCGTGGAAGTCCACGAACCGACCCGGATCACGATCTACGGGGAAGTGGACGAGGCCTTCGCCCGGCGGATCGTGACTGAACACGTGGTCAACGGCCGCCCCCTCTCCGAGCGGGTGGTGGAGGTACGGGAGGTGAGGGATGATCAACCTGCGCATTGACGATGTCCCGGCCCAGGCCGAGCCCGGGCAGACGATCCTCGACGCCGCGCGTGCAGCCGGGGTCCGCATTCCCACCCTCTGTCATCTCGAGGCCCTATGCCCCGTCGGCGCGTGCCGGCTCTGTCTGGTCGAGATCCGGAACTGGAACGGAAAACTCGTCCCAGCGTGTGCCACCCCGGCCCAGGAAGGGCTCGACGTGGTCGCCAACTCCGACCGGCTGACCTCCCTCCGCCGGACGATCCTCGAACTTCTGTTCGCTGAACGGAACCACATCTGCGCATTCTGCGTTTCCAACGGGCACTGTGAGCTCCAGGACCTCGCGACGGAGCTCGGCATGGACCACGTGACCTTCCCCTACCGCTTCCCCGCCCTGGCGCTCGATGCGAGCCATGCCAAGTTCGGGATCGACCACAACCGGTGCGTCCTCTGCGGCCGGTGCGTGCGGGCGTGCGCGGAGGTGGAAGGCGCGTTCACGTGGGGATTCGCGGGGCGGGGGGTCCACACCCTGGTCGAGGCCGATCTCGGCGACCGGTGGGGAAGATCGGTGACCTGCACTGGGTGCGGAAAATGCGTCCAGGCATGCCCCACCGGCGCCCTGTTCGAGAAGGGGAAGATCACCGCCGAGCAGGAGAAGCGGCCCGCCCTCCTCGCGGAGATCACGGAAAGGAGGCCCCGTGCCTAAGGTCCGCGTCGCCTCGGTCTGGTTCTCCGGGTGCTCGGGGTGCCACATGTCGTTCCTCGACCTCGACGAGCGGCTCCTGGAGCTGGCAACGAAGGTGGAGTTCGTGTACTCGCCGATCGTGGACATCAAGGAGTACCCCGACGATGTGGATGTCCTCCTCGTCGAGGGCGCGATTGGGAACAGCGAGCAGCGGCACCTCCTTACGGAGATGCGGCGGAAGACGAAGATCCTCGTGGCGTTTGGGGATTGCGCGGTCACGGGGAACGTCCCCTCGCTCCGCAATCCGATCCTCCGCGAGGAAGTGCTGCGGACGGTGTACGGGGAGGGCGAGGTCCCCGGCCTGGAGGAGGGAGAGGTCCCGCAGCTCCTTCCCCAAGCTCTCCCTCTCCACGCCATCGTGACCGTGGACCGCTTCCTGCCGGGGTGCCCACCGCCGGCGGATCGGATTTGGGTGTTCCTCCAGGGGCTCCTCGCCGGGAAGAGGCCCGAGCTCACCGGCGCAGACCTCCGGTTCGGATGACACAGGGGGTGCCTTTGCGCGAGATCAAAGTACCCGTAACGCGAATCGAGGGCCACGGCCTGATCACGGTGGAACTGAACCGCGCCGGCAAGGTGAGCCGGGCTCGGTTCCATGTCACGGAAGGGCGTGGCTTCGAGCGGTTCTGTCGCGGCCGCACCCTGTGGGAGATGCCGGCGCTCACCGCCCGCATCTGCGGGATCTGTCCCGTGTCCCACCTACTGTGCTCGGCCAAGGCCGGCGATGCGATCCTCGCCGTCCGCCCGCCACGGGCCGCGGACAAACTGCGGCGGCTCATGAACCTTGGCCAGTACGTGCAATCTCATGCCCTATCCTTCTTCCACCTCTCCTCCCCCGATCTCCTCCTCGGATGGGATTCCGATCCCAAGACCCGCAACGTGTTCGGCCTCGCCGCGGCAGACCCTCAGCTCGCCCTGAACGGGATCCGCCTCCGCGCGTACGGCCAGGAGATCATCTCCTCCCTCGGCGAGAGGCGGGTCCACCCCGCATGGGCCGTCCCGGGGGGTGTGCGGGCCCCCCTGACCGCGGAGGCCCGCGATCGGTTGGCGGCCAAGCTCCCCGAGGCAATGCGCATCGCCCAGGATGCCCTCGCCCTGTACGAGAAGAGCGTCCCGGGGTGGGCGGAGGAGGTCCGTTCGTTCGGGGATTTCCCGTCCCTGTTCATGTCCCTCGTCGGGGAGGATGGGGCGTGGGAGCACCACGGGGGGAGGATCCGGTTCGTGGATGCCGACCGTGCGATCGTCGCGGATGGGCTCGACCCGGCGCGCTACCCCGAGTACATCGGGGAAGCGGTGGAGGGGTGGAGCTACCTCAAGTTCCCGTACTTCCAGGAAGCAGGGTACCCGGACGGGCTGTACCGGGTGGGGCCGCTCGCCCGCCTCAACTGCTGTGATCGGATCGGAACCCCACTCGCCGACGAGGCCCTCGCCCGCTTCCGCGCCACCGCGGACGGGAAAGCGGTGACGAGCTCGTTCCACTACCACTACGCCCGTCTCATCGAGATCGTGGCGGCGCTGGAGCGAATCGGCCTGTACCTGGAGGACCCGGAGATCCTCTCCCCGCGGGTGCGGGCCGAGGCGGGGGTGAACGAGCAAGAAGGGGTGGGGGTCCACGAGGCCCCGCGGGGGACCCTCTTCCACCACTACTGGGTGAACGAGGACGGCGTCCTGGAACGGGTGAACCTCATCGTGTCCACGGGCCACAACAACCTCGCCATGAACCGCACCGTAACCCAGATCGCCCATCACTACCTCGACGGGCAGAAGATCACCGAGGGGCTCCTCAACCGGCTGGAGGGGGGCATCCGCGCCTACGACCCCTGCCTCTCCTGCTCGGTGCACGCCGCGGGCCAGATGCCGCTCAGGGTGGTCCTCCTCGGCCCGGACGGGGAAATCCTGGACGAGGTGGTGCGGGCGGCATGATCCTCATCATTGGCCTGGGCCACCCGTTGCGGAGGGACGACGGCGCGGGGCTGTGGGTGGCCAGCCGCCTCCACAATACGGACGAAGTTAAGGTGATGGGAGCTCAAGACCTCGCTCCAGAACTGATCCCACAAGTGGCGGTCGCCGACCTCGTGATCTTCGTGGACGCCCGGGTCGGCTCGGGGCCGGTGCGGTGGGAACGGATCCGCCCTGGGGAACGCCCCGCCCTGACCCATGCGTTCACGCCCCGCGGTCTCCTCGCGTGGGCAGAGCACCTGTTCGGCCACGCTCCTCTGGCGTGGCTGGTGACTGTGCCCGCGCGCGACCTGTCGCTCGGGGAGGGGTTGTCCCCCCGCACGCGGCGGGCCGCGGAGGCCCTGGTGGGCCGATTGCAGGCGTACCTCGGGGAAAGGGGGAACCCATGAGGCGCATCCAGGTCCTCCTCTGCTCGGGGACCGCCTGTCAGTCGTCGGGGAGCGATAAGGTGAAGCGGGCCCTCCTCGATGAGCTTGGCTCGCATGATCTCCTTTCCGAGGTGCAGATTGTGGAGACGGGCTGCATGGGGCCGTGCGAACTGGGGCCGGTCCTCCTCGTGTACCCGGAGGGGACGTTCTACGTGCGGGTGAAGCCGGATGACGCGGCGGAGATCGTGAGCGAGCACTTCCTGAAGGGCCGCCCGGTGCGGAGGCTCCTCTGGACGGAGGGAGCCCCCCAGCCCCAGGAGATCCCGTTCTTTTCCCGCCAGATGAAGCTCGTCCTCCGCAACTGCGGCACGATTGACCCGGAGAAGATCGAGGAGTACATCGCCACCGGGGGGTACGAGGCGCTGGGGAAGGTCGTCACGCTGGACCCCGCTCAGGTGATCGCCGCCGTCAAGGAGTCCGGGCTGCGCGGCCGGGGGGGGGCGGGGTTCCCGACTGGGACGAAGTGGGAGCTCGTGCGGGCAGCGACCGGGGACACCAAGTACGTGATCTGCAACGCCGACGAGGGCGACCCGGGGGCGTTCATGGACCGGGCGATCCTCGAAGGGGACCCTCATGCTGTCCTGGAGGGGATGGCGATCGCCGCCTACGCCGTGGGGGCAAGCCGGGGCTACGTCTACGTCCGGGCGGAGTACCCCCTTGCCATTCGGCGTCTGGAGGTCGCGCTCGCCCAGGCCCGCAAGCTAGGGCTCCTCGGGGCGCGGATCTTCGAAAGCGACTTCTCGTTCGACATCGAGCTCCGCATGGGGGCGGGGGCGTTCGTGTGTGGAGAGGAGACAGCCCTCATGGCCTCGATCGAGGGCCGGCGGGGCGAGCCCCGGCCGCGGCCCCCCTACCCGGCGACCCACGGCCTGTGGGGGAAGCCCACCCTCATCAACAACGTGGAGACGTTCGCCAATGTGCGCCACATCGTCCTGGGAGGGGCGGCAGCGTTCGCCGCCGTTGGGACGGAGAAGAGCAAGGGGACAAAGGTGTTCGCCCTCGCCGGCAAGGTGCGCAATACGGGCCTCGTCGAGGTCCCGATGGGGATCACCCTCCGCGAGCTCGTGTTCGACATCGGGGGTGGGGTCCCCGCCGGGCGGGAGTTCAAGGCCGTCCAGATCGGCGGACCATCCGGAGGCTGTCTCCCCGCCTCCCTCCTCGACACCCCGGTGGACTACGACTCCCTGTCCCGGCACGGGGCGATCATGGGCTCGGGCGGCGTGATCGTCCTCGACGACGCGACGTGCATGGTGAACATGGCACGGTTCTTCCTCGAGTTCACCGCTGACGAGTCATGCGGCAAGTGTGTCCCCTGCCGGGTGGGCACGCAGATGATGCTCGCCATCCTCAACCGGATCGTCGCCGGCGAGGGAACGGACCAGGACCTGGTGCGACTCGCCGAGATCGGGGACATGATGAAGAACGCATCCCTCTGCGCGCTCGGCCAGACGGCGCCCAATCCCGTCCTGTCCACGCTGCGCTACTTCCCCGAGGAGTACCGGGCCCACATCCGGGACCGCTCCTGCCCGGCCGGGGTGTGCCCCAACCTCGTGCGGTACGTGGTCGTCCCCGAAGCGTGCCGCGGCTGCGATGCCTGCCGCCGCGCCTGCCCCACCGGGGCCGCCCAAGGGACGGCGGGGAAGGCCCCGTACCGGATCGCTGACGAGCTCTGCATTCGCTGTGGGGCATGCTTCGATGCGTGCCCGTTCGGCGCGGTGAAGAAGGAGCCCCGATGAGGGAAGGAACGGTAACGAAGGACGCGATCGCCAGCCGCCATCCGCGCTCGCCGGAGGCCCTCCTCTCCCTACTCCACGACCTCCAGACGGCGAACGCGGGGAACTACTTGACCCCTGACGACCTCGCCCTCGCGGCGTCCCACGTCGGGCTCCCCCTGTCGGCCGTCCGTGACGCGGCCACGTTCTACTCCATGTTCAGCCTCCGCCCGCGGGGGCGGCACATCGTCCGGCTGTGCGAATCTCCAAACTGCCACCTCGCCGGAGCGTGGTCGGCCCTCGATGAGCTGCGGCGGGTCCTCGGGGTGGACATCGGGGGGACCACGCCCGATGGCCAGTTCACGCTTGAACTGACGAGCTGCCTCGGGGCGTGCGGGGTGGCCCCGGTGATGATGGTGGACGATGAGGTCGTGGGGAACCTCACCCCGACGAGGGTGCGGGAGACGTTGGGTCGGTACCGGGGGGAGCGATGAGCCTCGCCCGGGCGCACGTCCTCGTGGGGGTGGACGACGAGGCGCGGCTGGCGGGCGTGGAGGAGGTCCTAGCTGCGTTGCGTGCGGCGATTGCCGACCTTGGCCTGGAGGGCGAGGTCCAGGTGGTGGAGACGGGGTCGCTCGGGATCTCCGGGCACGGGGTCGTGCTCGCCGTGCAGCCGGACGGGGTGTACTACGCCGGCGTCACGCCGGCCGACGCGCGCCCGATCGCGGAGGAACACCTCCTCAAGGGCCGCCCCGTAGCAAGGTTGCGCCTCCCGACGACGGCCCCGGTGGCGCGGCCGGCGGACGTGCTCGGCCGCCAGACGCGGGTCGTCCTCGCCAACTGCGGGGCCATCAACCCGGAGCGGATCGAGGAGTACATCGCCACCGGGGGGTACGAGGCGCTGGGGAGGGCCGTCACCGCGCTGTCGCCTGACGACGTCCTCGACCTCGTGAAGCGCTCTGGGCTGCGCGGGCGCGGTGGGGCCGGCTTCCCGACGGGGATCAAGTGGTCCGCGGTCCGCACCGCCTCCGATCCGGAACGGTACGTGGTGTGCAATGCTGACGAGGGGGAGCCGGGCACGTTCAAGGACCGCCTCATCCTGGAGGGCGACCCGCATCGGCTGCTTGAGGCGATGGCGATCGCCGGGTACGCGGTGGGGGCCCACGTCGGGATCGTCTACGTCCGCGGCGAGTACCGGCTTTCCATCGCCCGCCTCGAGCGGGCGATTGCGGACGCGGAGGCATTGGGGGTCCTGGGGGAGCACGTGTTCGATGCGGACTTCTCGTTTCGGGTCGAGGTCCGCCCCGGCGCGGGCGCCTACGTGTGCGGCGAGGAGACGGCGCTCCTGGAGTCCCTAGAGGGGAAGCGGGGCTGGCCGCGCATCCGTCCCCCCTACCCCGTCACCTACGGGCTGTGGGGGAAGCCGACCGTCGTGAACAACGTCGAGACGTTGGCGAACGTCCCGGACATCATCCGCCGTGGCCCGGCGTGGTACCGCACCCTGGGCACCCCCGGCTGCCCCGGGACGAAGGTGTACACGATCCTCGGGAATGTCCGCTACCCCGGGTTGGTCGAGGTGGAGATGGGAACTACCCTCCGCACCCTCATCTACGAACTGGGAGGGGGGCTCCTCCCCGGCCGGACCCTACACGGCGTCCTCATCGGCGGGGCGGCGGGGGCGTTCCTCCCCCCGCGCGAGCTCGATGTCCGCCTCGACTTCGATGCGTTGGCCGAGCGGGCGGCCGCCCTCGGGTCGGGGGCGGTGCTCGTGCTGGACGAGTCGGCATGCATGGTGGACATGCTATCGAGCGTGCTGCGGTTCTTCCGCCACGAGTCGTGTGGCCAGTGTGCCCCCTGCCGGAGCGGGACCGACGTCCTGGTGCGGTTGGTTACCTCCCTCCAGGCGGGGACAGCGGATGCGGGGACGCTCGACCAGATGGTGCGGATCGTGGACGCGATGCGGGCCGCTTCCCTGTGCCCCCTTGGGCAGTCGGTGGCCCTTCCCGTGCGCAGCGCCCTCGCCGGGTTCCGGGAGGAGTTCGCCGCCCACCTCACCGGGGCTGCATGCCCGCGGTGTCAGGCCACGGTCCACGCCCGGGGTTCCCACTGACGAGGGCGCGATGAAGCTGACGTTCGCCGGAGCGGCGGGCACGGTAACGGGTTCGTGCTTCCACCTCGAGGTAGGAGACCTGAGGATCCTCATCGACTGTGGGATGTTCCAAGGGCCCCCGGAGCTCGAGGCCCGCAACACAGCCCCGTTCCCGTTCGACCCTAAACGAGTGGACTGGCTCGTCCTCACCCATGGCCACCTCGACCACCTCGGCCTCGTCCCGCGCCTGTTCCGGGAGGGGTTCCGCGGTCGCGGGATCTGCACCCGGCCGACGCGGGACATTGCCCACGCGATGCTCATGGACGCTGCCCGGATCCAAGAAGAAGAGGGGGAGGACGCCCTCTACACCGCGGCCAACGCTCTCGCCTCCCTCGACCTCTTTGGGACCCAGCTCGAGTACGGGGAGGAGATCGCCCTGAACGGGGATGTCCGCCTCCGGTTCCACGATGCGGGCCACATCCTGGGGGCGGCGTTCGTGGAGCTCCACGCGGAGGGGAAGACGGTCGTGTTCTCGGGCGATCTCGGCAACCGCGGCAAGCCCCTCGTCGAGGACCCATCCTACCCGCCCAAAGCCGACATCGTGGTGCTGGAGTCCACGTACGGCGATCGGGAACATCCTCCCCTGGAAGCGTCGGTAGCGGAGCTCCGCGACGCGATCGTGGATGCCCTCGCCGCCGGCGGGAACGTCGTCATCCCCTCGTTCGCCCTCGAACGGACCCAGGAGGTCCTCTACCTCCTGTTCCGCCTGTGGCAAGAGCGGAAAATCCCGAGCTGCCCGATCTACCTCGACTCCCCCCTCGCCACGCAGGCGACGCGGATCTTCGAGCGGTACTCGGAGCGGTTCCCGGCCCCCGCCCGGCGCCTGTTCCAGAGGCGCGAGGATCCGTTCGACTTCGAGCTCCTCGAGTACACCCTCACCCGGCAGGCGTCGAAGAAGATCGGGGAGGACTCGGGAGCGATCATCATCGCCGGATCGGGGATGTGCACGGGCGGACGCGTCCTCTACCACCTCCGCGATAACCTCCCCCGCCCGGAGTCAGCCCTCGTGTTCGTGGGCTACCAGGCGCTGGGGACCCTCGGACGGGAGATCGCGGACGGGGCATCGCGGGTCGAGATCCTGGGCTCGATCGTCCCGGTGCGGGCCTCGGTCCACAAGATCGAAGGCCTATCCGCCCACGCTGATCTCCCGATCCTCGTCGATTGGGCGCTCCACGCCGATCCGCGCGAGGTGTTCCTCGTCCATGGGGAGCCCCCCGCGTTTGACTCCCTCGCCGCGCGGCTCGCGTCCGCGGGCTGCCGGACGCACACCGCAGGCTGGCACGAGACGGTCTCGTTGTGAAGATCGCCGTGCTCGGGACGCTCAGCATCCACCTCGTGGCGGAGGTGGACCGCCTCCCCCGTCCTGGGGAGATCGTCCCCAGTCGGGGCGTTGGGCGCAGGCCCGGGGGGACAGGGACGCTGCAGGCGATCGCCGCGGCCCGCCTCGGGGCCGAGGTCACCCTCTACGGCCGCGTGGGGACAGATCCGTTCGGGGACGAGATCCTCGCTTCCCTCCGCGGAGCAGGGGTCGAGGTCGCGGCCGTGGAGCGCTCGGTGCAGGACCCCACCGGGGCGTCGCTCCTCCTCGTCGAGCCCAACCGCCAGTTCCTCGCCGCCCAGGCGGGGGGAGCGAACGGGGGAGTGGACGAGGCGTACATCGCGCGGTTCCTTCCCCCTATCCGCGAGGCGGATGCCGTGCTCCTCGACCTCGCCATCCCCGGTCCGGCGCTCGCCTCCCTCCTCACTGGTCTCCCCTCCGCACGGCCGATCGTCGTCCTGCATCCGATCCCGCCCCGCGATCACCCGCTCCCCTGGGAGCGGGTGGACTTCCTCGTCGGAAGCCGGGAGGCGTTGGCCTCCCCCACGGCGGGGAGCAACCCCGAGGAGGCGGCCCGGGCTGGGCAGGCCCTCCTCGCCCGCGGGGTGCGGAGCGTGGTGATCACCTCTGGCCCGGATGGGGCCTACCTGATCGAGGGGGCGGGCGCGACCCGTTTCCCCGGCCACAGCCTGCCCGTGGTGGATCCCACCGGGGCGGCGGACGCGTTCCGGGCAGCGTTGGCCGTGAAGCTCGCCGCGGGGCGGGGGCCGTACGAGGCGGTCGGGTTCGCCACGGCCGCCGCCGCCCTCGCCGCCGCGCGGCAGGGGGACCCGTTCTCCTTCCCCACCGCCACCGAGGTCCAGGGACTCCTCGCTCGCCCGGGCTAGCCCATCACCCGCGGCGGGCGTCCTCCCCCGCGGTACGACCCCAGAACGCGGCAATCGCCTCCAGGACAAGCTTTGCCGCGGTGATCGCCGATACACCGGATGGGTCAAACGGCGGGGCGAGCTCGACGAGGTCCATCCCCACCACCCGGAACCGACCCAGGGTACGGAAAATCCCGATCACGTCCCCATACGCGAGCCCGCCCGGTTCGGGGTTCGTGACCCCGGGGCACAGGGCGGGATCGAGGGCATCGAGATCGAGGGTCAGCCACACGGGGAGGCGGGGAGAGAGTCGGTCCGCAATCCCCTCCGGCGGGGCGAAGAACGGTTCCCCGACCTCCCCCCCGAAGAACGACCGCGCCCCCACGATCACGAGGCGCGCGGCGACCTCGCTCACCCGCCGCAGCACGGTAGCGTGGGCCACCTCCTCCCCTCCGTACTCCTCGCGCAGGTCGGTGTGGGCATCGAGCGCCACCACCTGGATGGAGCCGCGGCTCGCCGCCGCGCGGACCGCGGGGAGCGCCACCGTGTGCTCCCCCCCCAGGACGACGATCCCCTTCCCGAGATCGAGGATCCGTCCCACCTCGGCCTCCGTGGCGTGAAGCATCTCCGCCAGGGACGCATGGGGATCCACATCGCCGAGATCGCACACCCCAACGTGGGCGAGATCGCACCGGAAGAGGTGCGAGTAGAGCTCGATCGAATCCGACGCAGCGCGGATCGCGGTCGGGGCCTGCGCTGGCCCGCCGCGGTAGGACACGGTGCGCTCGACGGGCACCCCGAGGATCGCCACCCGCGCCCGTTCAAGCGGCGTGTCCAGCCCGAGGAACCGCAGCGGCCCGATCATCGTCCCTCCACGCCTCGGACGAGCTCCTCCACGAACCGGGGGAGGACGAACGCCGCCCGATGGATCCGCGGGGTGTAGTACCGCGTGCGAAGGTCCCGCGCGTGGAACCTCTCCTCAAGTTCTCCCTCGCTCACCCCGAGGTCACGCTCGCTGGCGAGGACGTACGCCCACATCCCCGACGGGTAGCTCGGGACGAACCCGATGTAGGGGGCAACCCCGGGGAACAGGCCCCGCAGATCGCCCACCGCACCTTGGAGGACCTGGGGCTGGTAGAACGGGGTCCCCGCCTGCAGGGCAACCACTCCCCCCGGACGCAGCGCCGCCTGGCACGCGGCGAGGAACCGCGGCGCGAACAGGGCGCGGCCCGGCCCGATCGGGTCAGGGGAATCCACGATGACCACGTCGAACGACCCCCGATAGGAGGGCACGTGGTCCTCGGCGGGCGAGATCACGATCCGTACGCGCGGATCGTCGAACGCGCCCCCGTGAACGGCCGCGAGATGGGTTCGGCAGCAAGCGACCACGTCCGCGTCGATCTCGACCAGGGTCACCTCGCGCACGGGGGGATGGGAGAGGACCGCCCGCAACGCGCCGCCATCACCGCCGCCCACGACGAGGACCCGTTCTGGGCGGTCGTGGACGAGGAGCGCGGGGTGAACGAGCATCTCGTGGTAGAACGCCTCATCCCGTTCCGTAACCATGATCCGCCGATCGAGGGTGAGCACCTGCCCCAGCGCGCGCGTCCGGGCCAGATCGAGCTCCTGGTGTGGGGTGCGGAGGTGGAGGATGGGCTCCACAACGGCCAGCGAGAACCGAACCCCGGGGGCCTGCTCCTCCGTCACCCATGCCCCCCCTCTCACTGCAGCCCCCGCCGGATCTCGATCACGCTCGTCCGCTCGGGCCGGAACAGATCGCGGAGCACCTCCACCGCCCCCTCGGGGGTCACGTCCTCCCCGCAGGTGAACACGTCCACAGCAACGTATCCGATCTCCGGCCAGGTGTGCACGGAGATATGGGATTCAGAGAGCATCGCCATCCCCGACACCCCGTGCGGCTTGAACGGATGAACGTGGACACCGATGACCGATGCCCCGGCCCGTTCCACCGCCCGATAGAGGCCCTCCCGGATCGCCTCGGCATCGTTCGTGTTCTGCGTGCAATCCCACAGCTCGACCACAAGCTGCCGTCCCAGTCCACGCATCGTTCACCCCCTGTGACGTAGGTTGAGACAAAGCGAGTGACCCTCACCGATCCCTTCGGGGTGGGCCCAGCCCCTCCCGAGCCAGGGGTGCGAGCCACGTATGGGGATTGTAGTGACGGGAGCGTTTTCCTCCAACGTGGGGCTACCCTCGGGCGGGCAGCGGCGCGGAATCCAGCGCATCGCTCAGCCGCCGCGCGGTGCGCCCCCGCCACGAGCCCTTGTGGTAGACGTAGCTCACGAGCAGCGGGAGGGCGAGCGTCGCCTCGGAAAACACCATCTGGTCAAAGCCCTGGGCGACCTTCCCCCACGAGCTCGCCTCTTTGAGGGTCGAGCCGGACAGGCCTCCGTCCCGCACATCGGCCACCGTGATCTGGATCGCGTACTTGTGCATCGGGGCGTCCACCCCGAGGACGTCCGCGGCCACGACCACGTCCTGGGCGAAGTTCTTGGGGACCCCTCCCCCCACCATGACGAGGCCCGTCTCCCGCGCCGCGATCTTGATCTTCGTGAGCTCGAGGAAGTCCTTCACCGAGTCGATCGCCACGTGCCGGTCCGGGTGGTGCCATTGATGGAGGATGAGGCCGAACCCGGCACTGGAATCGGAGAACGCTGGGCAGAAGATGGGAACGCCCTTCTCGTGGGCCAGTCGGGTGATCGAGCCCTCCCCCATCCCGCGCGCGACGAGCCACCGCCCCATCTCCCGGATGAACTCCCGCGACGAGTAGGCACGAGGAGGGAGGGCATCCGCGATCTCCGTCACCGTGCGATCACAGACCCGTAGCTCATCCTCATCGATAAACGTGTCGTAGATCCGGTCGATGTGGAGTTCGCGGAGGACGTTATCGTCCACCTCGGGGCTCCCGAGGTAGTGGCGGAACCCAAGGGCCTCGAAGAAATCCTGATCCACGATGTTTGCCCCCGTGGCCACGACGGCATCGGCCATCCCGTGCTCGAGGAGGACGGAGATCGTCCGCCCGAGGCCGGCGCTGACGAGGGAGCCGGCGAGGCAGAGGATGATCGTGCAGTCCGGATCCGAGAGCATCCGATCGTAGGTGTGGGCTGCCCGCGCCAGGTTGCGGGCCTGAAACGCAGTCTTCCCCATCGCGTCGAGGAGGGGGACGAGGTCGAACGCCCGCGGGTCGAGCTGTTCCACCGGGGTCCGGAGGTAGTCGCGCTTGGTGGGGTTCATGGCCCTAGGGCAGGAACACCGCTGCTGCCACGACCGTGGTGTAGCCCTTGTTGTCCACAACCGCGGACTGGGTGATGTTCATCGTGCGCACGATCTTCCCGGAGATCTTCCAGATCTCCTTCTTCGCGTCCCACACGAGCTCGTCATCGAACTCGATCCCGAGGGTCGAGGCGAGCATCGAGGCGGCGAGGTCCTCGGCATGGTCCCCCGCCTGCTGCTCCTTTTTCCCGAACGAGGTGTACTCGGAGAGGTAGCCGTAGGCGGTGCGATCCGCGGGGATCGCGCACCCCACCGATGCTGCGATCAGCCGATGGGGCTCGTTTGAGACACAGCGCGAGAACACGCAGAACACGATCTGTCCTGGCTCAAGCGCCCGCAGCCCCTCGGTGCGGGGGACGATCTTGCACCCGGGGGGGATGATGCTCGACACGTGGACGAGGTTCAGTTTCTCGATCCCGGCATCGCGGAGGGCGAGCTCGAACGAGCGAAGCTCCTCCTTGTGGCGCCCCACACCCCGGGTGAAGAACGCCCGGTGGGGGATGAACCGTCCTCCTCCCCCTCCCAGTTCGGGCTCCCTTGTCTCTCTCATCGGCTTACTCTGACGGGCCATTGTTGGACGGCATTATAGGGGAAGCGCGTCCTCCTGTCGCCCTGCCTCCCGTTGCCGGTCACGTGGTCGCCGCCTCGTCGTCGAGGAAGATGTTCCCCGAGACGCACCCAAGCTCGACCTCCGCTTCCTTGACGAGTTCGATGCGCACGAGGGCAGATCTGTACCATGGTTCGAGCCTCCCCGGCACCCGCTGCACGGGGAGGTGTTCCCAGCCCCGCATCGTCTCCACGTACGGCCAGTTCACATAGGTGTGGAACCCGTCCCGGAGATCGGTGAGCACCGCTCCCCAGGCGAGAAGTGTCTCTTGGATCGCCCTCCACTTGGAAAGCGATGCCTCGGCGTGGGTGAGCCCGAGGTACCCCGCGCTCCCAGGGCCGCGAAGGGCGGACACGCCTCGCCCCGCGAACAGGAGGAACCCGGGCAGGCTCTCGGTGGGGTCGCAGGAGAAGACATCGAACTGGCGCTCAAGCTCGCGGGGGAGAGGCTGGCGGAGGTCGTGTGCGAAGGCCGCGATCTCCAGCCCCTCCTGGGAAGCGACCTCCTCCACAAACGAGGTGATGCGAGGGTCCGCATCGAGCACGGCCACCCGCCGCGGGAGGTGGGTAAGGGCTGCCGCCACGGAGACCAGGTCATCGTCCCCGAGGATGAGGAGGTCCTTCCCCGCGAGGTCCCCGCGCCTCCACATCATGGCGATCCTGGCGATCGTCGTGTCCTCCGTCACATAGCCCTGGTCGAATTCCTGGGACGCCTCGGGCCGGTGGGCGGCGATCCGGTGGAACACGGTGGCCACGTCGTGCAGGAAGCCCCCCTCGACCCCGCGGCCGCGACAGCGAGGACAGTCCAGGGTCCGGACGGGAGCGATGCCCAACCGGGAGCAGGCCTCTTCCCCCTCCGCAGTGAGGCGGATGAGGCCCGTGTCCCACCTCACCCAGCCCTCCGCGGCGAGGGCGCGCAGCGCGCCGCAGACAACGAGGAGGGGCACCTCGGCCAGCTCCAGAATCCGCCACACATCCTCGGAGGTGAGGATCGCGGCGAGGACCCGCTCCATGTCCCGTGGTGAGACAGGGATCCCCGTCTCCTCCCGCACCCGCGCCGCGAGACCGGCGAGGTCCATCCTAGACCACGATGAGCTCGTCCTTGGGGGACGAGGAGAGGATCCGGCACCCGTCCGCGGTCACCGCCACGAGATCCTCGATCCGGATCCCGAACCGGCCCGGGAGGTAGATCCCGGGCTCGATCGTGGCGACAGCACCGACTTCGAGCACGTCGTCGGAGGATGGCCCGACGGTGGGGGCCTCGTGGACCTCCAGGCCCACCCCGTGTCCGAGGCCATGCCCGAACCGGTCGCCGTGTCCCGCCCGCGCGATCACGTCCCGGGCCGCCTGGTCCACGTCCTTCCCCGTCCTCCCGGCCCGCACCGCGGCCAGGCCGGCCTGGTTCGCCTCCAGGACAGTGCGGTAGATCTCACGGACCTCCTCGCCGGGGTCCCCCACCGCCACCACGCGCGTGAGGTCCGCGCAGTACCCATTGACCTGGGCTCCGATATCGAACAGGACCACATCGCCTCGGGCAATGGCCCGGTCAGTGGGGCGGTGGTGGGGCATCGCGCTCCCCGGGCCGCTCGCCACGATGAGGTCGAACGCCACGCCCTCCGCCCCGTGACGGCGGTACCAGACCTCGAGGTCGAGGGCCACATCGCGCTCCCTCTGCCCCGGCGCCAGCCGCCCCACGATCCAGCGCAGGCCTTCGTCGGTGAGCCTCGCCGCCGCGGAGATCCGCCCGATCTCCTCCTCGGACTTGACCCGCCGCAGCTCCTCGACGAGCCCCGTTTGGGGAACGAACTCGATCCCGGACGCGAGCCGCGCGAGCTCCTGGTACACGTAGAGGCTCGTCCTCGGGGCACCGATCCCGACCTTTCTGACCCCGAGCGCCTTCAGCCGCTCGGCGAGCCAGGGAAGCCACCGCCCCTTGACCTCCTCCACGGGGAGGCCTGCGATCTCCCGCGCCGCCTGTTCCGTGTAGCGGGAATCGGTGGCGAAAAGCGCTTGTTCCCCTGCGATGAGGATCCCGAACGAGCCCGTGAACCCGGTGAGGTAGTGGAGGTTTGGGCGATCCGACCGCTCCACGTTGATGACGAGAAACGCGTCCAGCCCTCGGTTCCGCGTTCTCCGCCCCAGCTCCTCCCGCCGTCGCGCGTGATCCATGTCCCCTCCTTCGGGAAACCCAGCTTATCCTTCCAGACCGCCCAAGTAACTGCTCTATTCTAGTAAGGGAACCGGCTTATTCCAGTGTGGAAGGGCTTGGGGGGGCAGGAATCCCCTGAAGTTGACTCGGTTTTGTGGACAGTCTTGGGCTTGTAGGGGAGGGTTGAAGATGCCGAGGGCACGGTCGCCGCACCTGCCGGAGGTACGGTGGCAAGCTGAGGTGCCGCTTGCGGAGAAGACCATACGCAAACACGTTGGACTCGACGCCTACCGTGTACGCCAGGGCCTGCAGGGTGTAATAGTGACCGCCCTCGTGGCGGCGGACGCGATATCCTGCGGCGGCGGTGTCGCCATGGCAGCCTGAAAGCAGGCACGATGGTACTCACCATGGGTACACCATCCGAGGGTGAGAGTTGCCTCAAGCAAGGGGAGCATGAGGGCAGCGTTCTTGAACGGTGGCACCTGATGGCCACCAGGAAAGACCCTGTTCAGGTCATGCGTTCTGGCATTTTGTCCCTCGACCGGTCCCCAGAGTCGGGAGAGCAAGCACGACACCAAACGTGAAGACCAGACCCCTTGACCCACTCCATTTGCACTTCGATACCGGATACACTAGACTGCAAAAAGGAGGAGAAGTATGACAACCCCTAAGAGTGTTGCGATCCGGCTCATGGCCCCGATCGACGGCAAGAGCATCGGTACATTACTTGCAGTCCTAGACCAGAGACTGCAGCATGGTGTGGAGGAATTCATATTACTTATGTCAACCCCTGGGGGTAGCGTTTTCCACGGTCTCTCCGCGTACAACTACCTCCGTGGCATACCTGCCAAGGTCATCACTCACAACTTCGGTAGCGTTGATTCTATCGGAATTGTTATGTATTGTGCTGGCTCGGAACGCCGGTCCGTACCTCATGCCAGGTTCCTCCTGCACGGGGTTTCAGCTGGATTCCAGCAGAACGAGCGGCTCGAGGAGAAACAACTCGAAGAGCGCCTAAAGGGACTCCAGATTGATTTGCGCAATATCAGCCGCGTAATCGCGGAACACTGCGGCAAAACTGAGGCAGAGGTTTACCAAGCGATGCTTGACCGAACTACACTTGACGCTGAGGAAGCCAAAACATGGGGTTTGGTTCAGAAATTGCAGTCCGAGCTTGTCGTGGAGGGCCAAGAAGTCGTGGCCATTCAACAAGGTTGATTAAGCTGCAATTCGCCGCAGGCAAGTGCGTTTCGTTGAGAACATAACACAAGCGCAAGGCGACCACACGGATGCCTGGGATTCGGAAAGCATGGTATGGTTCATAGCACTTTGTATGATGTAGGATCTACCTGCCACAGAACATATGTTCTTGGTTATCATAGGAGCGATGGCTGGACAGGATGAGGCGTTTCGCAGGCGACGTGAGCCAAATCTTCCTGGGGAAATCGCCGCTCTTCGCGAAGTAGCAGATAGGGCTTTACGTGAACTCGAGGATGCTCTGTCTCGCAGCAATTTGGAGCGAAGGTGCGCCGTTGGGATTCACTTTCCGCGGGGGTATTTGCGTCGTGTCAACTACTTCACGGATCAGAAATGGGATTTCGTTCGAAAGCGAGAACTTGTTAAGGCTTTAGCTTATCGGGCTCAGCAAATAGACCTTCTCCAGTGGTTAATGAATAGGTTTGACATTGATCTCACCGTGTTGGAGGGGACAGTATTTTGGGGAATGATAGTCGTAGAAAGCATATGTGAGGCGCTCTGCTTCGATTGTTGTGTCCGACTTGCCAAAGTAAAGGGAATAAAAAGTTCTGCTCTGCCTCATAAGTTCGCAGGGATGATCAATTTTCTGCGAAACGAGCGAGTCATCGACTACGGTTTGGCCGAGAGTCTACATTGGGTTCGGGGAGTACGAAATGATCTTCACACATACGTCTTGTTGGAGAAGTGGATGAAGAGCGGAAGGCCAGGCTACAGTATTGAGGACTTCAATCGTACGGTGCAGCTGTGCGACACGCTGACAGAGGTTTTGCGCGAGTACTACGCCACGCATCGCGTTTAGTCTCGAGCGCAGCCAGATTTAGCGTCGATTCCCGGCTGATCACTCGAGCTCCACTGGAAGCCCGCCATAGGTAGGCCAGGTCCATTATAGTGTGCAATCAGTATCGGTTTCTAAGGTGCCACCTCCATCCCGAAATCACGTGTAAGCGCCAAAGATTGCATCTTGCGTTAGTTCGCCCTGAATAGAAGCTACCACTACCCACACCAAGGGCTGAAGACCTGGCACTTCTACTGGGTGGCTGCGCACCGCAAGGCTGATATCCTCAGGTACCGCCCGCCTTACGAGAGGAGAGCGGACAGGAACGTTGACCAGACAGAAGCGGAGGTCAGGCTCATGATCAGAGCGTTGTTCATCCAGAACGAGAGCAAAGAAGAAGTGACCTGATCTATGCGAGTTGGCTGTGTTGTGCTGAAGTAAGTGAAAACGGGCTCCTTTCCTTGCGACACAAAGATCGTTGCTACGACGATCCGCGTCCCGGTCCGGTACAGCGAATTCCATCTGGAGTGTTTCAGGAACTTCCTCCAACACCTGTGGCCCTTTGACTGCCATGCTAAACCAGAATATCAACGTGCCCTGCCAGACTGTGGCAAAGCTCTGTTGGTAGCCACTGGACGGTGGAAATTTGACGCATTTGCCATGTGAATCTAGATAGCGCGGATGCCAATGAGCTCTGTCTTGTTCCAGCGTAACATGATCTAGGAAAGTGCCAGAAACCTGAGCGGTGTAAAGAAGTTGGTCTCCTCTTGCTTGCCACGCTGGCGTTCGGTTTCGCAACCCAGGGAAAAACAGAACTTGATCTCCCGGCGTATGATGCAGCGCTCCAACCACGTAGTATTTCCCGTCAACCTCCAAGAACGTGTAGTTGATGCATCCTGTCGGAAAACCATCTTCGATTAGCCTGCGGAATGGCCGAAGGAGCGACATGCTTGTATCAGCTGAATGTCCTTTCCCAAAAGGAAACCTCATCTGCTGTACGATGACCGCCATTTCCATCACGCTCTGGTACAGCTGGTTTGGGGACGGCCCTCAGCACTTTTCCCTTCTTTGGCGCACCCTTCCACGATCTTGACCTCCTCCTCGGTCAGGTCGTACAGGCGGTTGACGATTTGGTCGATCAGCCTATCAGTTAGGCAAAGGCGTCCTTTGATGGGTCGGAGCTTCGCCAGGCTCCGCTCATAGGTCTCTCGCAGCTCGGCCATGAACTTGTGGTGAGCTTCCGCCCGATCCGGCTCTTGTTCTTATGGAGGATTTTCCACAGGTCCTCAAATGGAAGCTCGGGTTCGCCCTTCTCAGAGTCGCCAAGGTAATTCCTGAGCGTGGCCTTGCCCGTCAGGGCTTCGATCCCGGTGTTGCCCGCCTTGTCGGGCTGGACCCGGAGCTCGGCCTCAAGCCAGGCGAGGAAGTTCTTCATCTCCTTTTGCTTTTCCTCGTTCAGGCGGATCATCTCCTCGGCGACCAGGATCCCGTCGCCGTCGAGATCTCCCACGGCCGCGTTTTCGGCGTTGGGAAAGGTGCCCACGTCCACCGCCGGCCAGAACCGGTTGGGGGAGAGGGCTGCCCCAGGGTGGAACACGAAGCGAATCCGGCCCGTCCACTCGTAGTTGACCGGGCTGCGGTCCACCAGCGTCGCGCAAGGCTTCTGGCTCGCTCATCGGATTGCAGGGTCCTATCACATGAACCTCGCTGTCTGGTCCGAGCTGTCACGTTGAACTGCCTGCCCTTGAGCTTCAAGCAACACCGCTGGGTGACGGACTCTCGCTAGGCTTCTCGAGTGTTCTGGCCGATTCCTCCTTCGATGCCGCGTGGACGACACCCCTGGCGCCAGCCAGGAGCGCTGCGAGCAGCGACGACTGTGCGAAGGAGACTCGGCGTCCACTTCTCTTCTCTCGCAGCCATCCTTCGTGTACGTACCTCCTGGCCCGCCGCGTCGCTGTTGTTCTTGAGCATTGCCAATGGCTCGCCAGGTCCTTCGATGAGACACCTGCGTCCCCACGAGCTTCAAGAAGGTGCCAGACCTTGAGAATCTGTTCGGGAATCTGCCACCTGTAACAGACGAAGCCCTCATGAGTTTGGTCGACAATTGCCAGGTTCTTGGCGCCCGGGGCTGTTGTGGAACGGACCTCACTAGCCACGAGATCGGCGAGAGCTTCAAGGGTGGCTGAAGAGCCCATCGTCTTCTTCACTTGCGGGATCACGATGGTGGAATCGGGACATTCTCCCCCTTGGCTCAGAACGGTCTTGATGAAGGTCTTGTCAGACGTAACTACCGCCGCCCTGGATGATAGCGCTTCCTGAGCAACGCTCGTATCACTGCTGTCGGCAAGACCCTTGTCGCCCACATGGAAGGTGTAGAGGCCCCGGTCCTCGAGGTGCCGTCTAAACCTGCTCCTGCCGAGACTGACGTTCTGGTCGATGAGGACTCGAGGGGGGAAGAGGGTCGGACTTGAGCTCGAAAAAACTCCGGTGCCGGTATCAGGTTCCTGCGACCTCTCTCTTGTCATCGTCCGCACTCTCGCTCTTCCCTTTGACTTGGCTGATTTCCTCTTCGGTGAGGCCGTAGAGGCGGTACACCATTCGGTCGATCAGCTTATCGGTGAGGCACAGGCACTCTTTGATGGGCCGGAGCTTCGCCAGGCTCCGCTCATAGGCCTCCCGTAACTCGGCCATGAACTCGTGGGTGAGCTTGCGCCCGATCCGGGTCTTGTTCTTCTGGAGAATCTTCCACAGCTCGTCGAATGGAACTTCCGGCTCGCCCTTCTGATGGTCGCCGAGGTAGTTCTTGAGCCGGGCCTTCCCGGTCAGGGCCTCGATGCCCGTGTTGCCCTTGTTGTCCGGCTCAACCTTTAGCTCCGCCTCCAGCCAGGTGAGAAAGCTCTTCATCTCGGCCTGCTTCTCCCTGTTCAGGCGGATCATCTCCTCGGCGAGGAAGGCGAGGAGGTCGTGAACCACGTCGCTCTGCTCCCAAAGAGCCCCTTCCGGGATCTGCCAATCCTTGTTCAGGGGATCGGCGTTATGCTTCCGCACAAGCTCGGGGTCGGGCTGATGCACCTTCTTCAGGCACTCCTCAACGAACACCAGAAGGTCAGAGAACAAGGCCGGGACTGGACGCGATTCTTCTGCTCTCTCCAACGTCACGCGATACAAGCGCTTCGCTTCCTCCACCAGTCGTGCTCGCTCGGCCGGTGGGGTAGTGAAGGCAATGCGGCGGATGGGAAAGACGTTTAGGTCTTGAATAAACACCTGAAGGTAGCGGCCCCTAAGATCAGTGCACTTGTGAGCAATCCAGAGCCAGCCAAGGGCACTGTTTAGCAGTGTTACTGGGTAGCCGTCCGTCACTGCGGCGACATACATTGCGTCGTTTGTGAAGAACCGGCCTCTTGGGTCGAAACCGAATAGCGGATGATCCATGAACCTACCGAAGATGATCTTCGGCTTGGCGAAGTCGGCGTAGTAGTCGATGCTGTCTTGGATCTCGTACCACTTGTACTCCCCAGGCTTCCGTCCTGGCCATCTGCCTTGCATTGCCTCGTCCCAATCACGGGGCCTTGGTTCCAGGCGCTCCCTGAACTGCTCGAGATGGCGTTTGATGGCTGGGTAGTGGTCAATGTCCACCCCACGTCGGGTGAAGATCAGGTAACGGTTCTTGTAGTCGATCTCGTAGCGCTCGATGTCCTCGCCCACGACCAGGGGCTTGATGATCTCCGCGCTTTTCGGGTCCTCGGCGATCAGGCGGGCCCGCGTATTCTCGTCGATGAAGAACGCCTCGTTGCAGCCGGTAAGCACGCCGCGGCGGATCTCCACATCGCCAAGCCAGTCCTTGAGGGGGACGCTCATAGCCTCCATCTTCGCCAGGATCGCCATCTCGTCTGCGCCCGCCAGCTGCCAGCTCTCCTCCGTGAGCGCACCCGGCGGAAGCACCGATGCCTTTTCCTGAACGAGCTCATCGAGGGACTCGAAGTCCAAAGTAACGACTCGGAGATAACGCGTTGGGGGAGCACCTTCGCCGCCCTTCACGGTTAGCACGATGCAGGGGTAGGCTAAGACGTCGGGAAAGACGGGGAGATCACCGAAGTCGATGATCTGTAGCGGCCCGGCCTTCTCGATGATGAACCTTCTGAGGCGCTCGCCATACGCGGCGCGCATGAACTTGTTCGAGGTGATCATCCCGAACCGGCCGCCCTCGCGCAGCAGGCGATGGCCGATCTCGTAGAAGTACACGTAGAGATCAGCGATGCTGTCATAGGCTTCGAACCTGTCCTTGAAGAAGTCCTTGTCCTTGAGCTGCTCCTGGCGCACGTACGGCGGGTTCCCGATCACTGTATCAAAGCCTGAATTGCGCTTCCGCTGGCCAGTCTCCGCAAAGAACACCTCGGGGAACTCCAGTTCCCAGTGGAAGAAGTGCCGTTCGTTCGCGACCTCTTGAGCCTTCTCGAACCAGGGCTGGGTACGGACCTCGCTTTCCCACACGGCGGGCGGGTCGCTCAGTTTGAGAAGGGTGTTTTCGTAGTCCGTTCCGTCTACCTCGTTCCCGAAGTAGGTGGAGACCCAGGCGTTGGCGACCTCCTTGAACGGCTGAAGCAAGGTGAGGATCCGCTCGTAGATGGCTTCCTTGTCGCGGATGTCCTCGACCTTGTCCGAGGGCTTGCGGAGGAGCTCGATCACCTCGCCGAGCACCACGGGCAGGCGCTTCTTGAGCTCGCCCTCGAACAGCCCCACCACGTGCTCCCCGATCTCGACGGCCTTGTCCTTCTTCCCGGAGGAAGGGAGGCGACCCAAATCCTTCACCCATGCCCCGATGAGGGAGTTTCCAAGCCGCAGGTGGTGATCGAGGAACGAGAGCGGCCGGTCCTTGGCCACGGTCTCGATCCAAAGCGAAAGCTTGGCGAGCTCCACGGCCAAGGGATTCACGTCCACCCCGTAGATGCAGCGCTCCACCACTTCCCGACGCGCCCAGCGGATCTCCTCTTCCTCCATCTCCTCAGGGGTCTCGCCGAAGGCCTTGATCAGTTCCCGGGCCAGGTAGTCAACAGCCTCGACGAGGAAATGCCCGGAACCCATGGCCGGGTCGAGCACCTTGATGGACAAAATCTCCTGGATCAACCGCTGATCGAGCTCGCTCAGCTTGCGTTGGTAGTGGTCGCGGTCGTAGCCGCGGCTTTTCTTGAGCTTTTCCTCGAGGTCACGTCGCTCTTCCTCAAGCTCCTTTCGCTTCTCTGCAACGAGGGGGCCAAGGGTGTTCTCGACGATGTACTTCACGATGTAGTCCGGGGTGTAGTAGCTCCCGGTGGCCTTGCGCTCGCCCTTATCCGTCTCCAAGTAGACCTCGCCGGCCTGGTAGGTCTCGAGCTGTCGCCTGTCACCGAGCTTGGCTACGGGGACGAACACCTCGCGGTCCTTCTCCCTGGTCACGGCGATGTCCTCGTGGGCCAGGCGGAGGCGGTGTTCGAGGAGCCCTTCGTAGATCGAGCCGAGGTTGCGGATGTCGAGGTCGCGGTAGCTCACCGGCCCCCGGCCGCCGCGCCCGGCGGCCTTGGCCCGGAAGAGCTGGTCAAGGGCTTGCCCTAGGTGCTGGTCACCGACCTTCCACCGCGCAAGCGCGGGATGCTTCTCGGGGTCAAACAACCCGCCGTTGTAGGGCGGCACACCAAGGTAGGTATCTCCCTCGTTGACGATCCTGAAGAGCTCGTTGAGCTTGTTCCAACTGTGGTAGGCTGTGGGGCTAAATGAGCGGCCCTCATCAAGCTGGTTTGCGATCTCTCGGGCCCAGGCTCTCAGGCTATACGAGTCGCGGTAGACAGCGTTGTGCATAGGCAGAAGCTCACGGTCCTCGGCGTAGAACAGGAACAGGATCCGGTAGATGAGGACGAACGTGTTGGCTCGGATCTCCTCCAGATCATCCTCGGTGAGTTCGTTGTGGGGACACTTGAGAAACCCCTCGGCCAGAAGCCGCAGGGCCTCGTAGACGTTCTCCTTGAGCTCGTCACCCAGTTTCGCCGCATACTTGCGGCTTCCGGCGAGGGCCTGGTCGAGGAAGCCCGTGGTGAGCCCTTCTTTGCGGAAGAAGGCATAAAAGTAGGTGAACGCCTCGTCGTAGCTATCGAGGATGGCGACGAGGTCCACTTCATAGAACACGTCCGTGCGGTAGCTTGAATCGCGGTGGTAGAGGCGCCAGCGGCGGCCATTGATGAGGAGGCCCCATTTTCGGTCGGTGGCCCGGAGGTAGTAGTCGATCTGATAGCTGGGGTTCGCGTTCGTGAAGGCGTCCCCAGTGCCCTTACGCTTCCGGTCGAGGGAGCGGTCCCACTGTTTGGCGTCACCCACGGCGAGGGCTTTGGTGAAGTACTCGCGTCTCCCGGTGCTGCTCGCTGCTGCCTCGCGGTCCTCGCGGGAGGCAAAGAACGCAAAATCGGGGCGCCGCATGCCCTCCGGGGAGTCGACTGGGGGCTGGACAGCGTAGGAGTCCTTGTGTCCGAGGAGTTCGAGCACGGGGTGGATGAAGAGCTGCTCAGTCCGGGCCTCGTTGGCCGTGGGGAGCTCTCCCTTCACCCGCTCGTAGAGGTCCTTGATCGCTCGCCAAACGGGCTCGGCAGCCCGCTTCGACTCCTGGAAGAAGGGGTCATCCCGCACGAGCTCGGTGAGGTAGTAGTCGGAGAAGAGGCCATGGTTGTTGACGGCCGGCGGGAGCTTCTCTCGCGGGTGTTCTCGCGTCTCCGGTGCCATCAGCCACCCTCAGGTGGGACGAATTCCACCATAGCCAAGCTTACCAACCGAGGCGGTTCAGCGATCACGCTCTCCAAGCTCCTCCCGTCGGCGCGGGCCTTCTTTGTCTCGTCTCCCTTCGAGGAAGCCATCGTACGTACCGTGTTTCCCAACGCATGGTACGGAGGGCTGCCAGGGGAGGCAACCGGAGCGGGCTTGAGGGCCAGCCGCGGCCTTCTCGCAAAGCAAAGGACAGGTCCTCATGGGCTTTGCCGAAGCCAGAGCCGATGGTTAGAATCGAGCTCACGGAGGGGTGGGTGAGCGGCCGAAGCCACCTGCCTGGAGAGCAGGTGCACCCCCTAAGGGTGCCGTGGGTTCAAATCCCACCCCCTCCGCCAGAAGGACAGCCGGGGAGTCGCGAGTTGACAACCACCAACGGAACCCTGAGCCATCGGTGTAGCATGTTGACTTCCCGACGTGCGCCCATAGACTGTCCAGTCGGCCCGTGCAGGTGGGGGGCTAGCGGTCCCCTGTATCCAAAACCCGCTATACGTGGAGCCGATGGGCCTCCCGAGAGGACGGGGAGACGGAATCGGCCTGGGAGCCCCGGGCGATGACGGCCGAGCCCTCTGCGACGCATACCGGTGAACCCCGCGAGGCCCGGAAGGGAGCAACGGTAAGCTGGTCCCTGCGGGTGATAGAGGATCCCTTGGCCTGAGCTCGGTCCCCAGGAGCGCCCGTTGAACTGGCCCCGACGGAGGCCCGCACGGGCCAGCTTATTTCGGCGAACCCCACCCCCGAGCTGAGACGACACCCCACCCCTTGACAGAGGGAGGTGGTGGCTCTAGTATAAAGGCGATATACAGATCCGATTATCAGGAGATAACGGATGAAGCTCTCCCTGGCGAGCAAGTATGCGATCCTGACCCTGATCCGCCTCGCCGCGCGCGGTGGCGGCCCGGCCACGGTCCGCGAGTTGGCCACGGAGAGTCCGGTCCCGGAGCCGTACCTGGCCAAGCTCGTCCCGGCCCTGGTGCGGGGGGGAATCCTCGCCTCGGCCCGGGGCCGGGGCGGGGGGATCACCCTCGCTCGGCCCGCAGAGGAGATCTCGCTCGCCGAGATCATCCGGGTCACGGAGGGCGAGGCCTCGTTCCGGGAATGCCCGTTTATGGTGGATCCCTGCCCGGGGAACCCGGATTGCCCGCTCGCCCAGGTGTGGGATCCCCTCCGGGACGAGGTGGCGGACTTCTTCGAGCGAACGACGATCGGGTCCCTTTCCGCGCGGCTGAGAGGTCAATCCTGAACGGAAGGAGGAGACAGAGATGAGCGAGATGATGGGCAACTCGAGGAAGGAGGCGCTGAAGGCGATCCTGCACCGGCTGCACGCCGGGGAGAGCCCCCAGGACCTCCAGGCCGCATTCCGCGACGCCGTGGGGAACGTCTCCCCGCAGGAGATCGCCCAGGTCGAGGGGGAGCTCGTCCAGGAGGGAATAAGCCCTGAAGAGATCCGGAGGCTGTGCGATCTGCACCTCGCCCTGTTTCGGGAGTCCCTGGAGCGGGAGGAGCCCCTCGCCCCGCCCTGGCACCCCATCGGGATTCTCATGGCCGAGCACCGGGAGCTCCTCCGCATCGCCGAGAAGCTCACTCGCCTGGCCCAGGGGCAAGGAAGCCCGGAGGAGCTCGCCCACATCCGCGAGCACCTCGAGAAGTCGGAGCGACACTACCTGCGGGAGGAAAATGTTCTCTTCCCCATGTTGGAGAAGCACGGGATCGTGGAGCCACCGCGGGTCATGTGGAGCGAACACCAGGAGATCCGCAAGCTCAGGAAGGAACTCGGGACCGCGGAGGGGGAGGCACTCCGCGAGCGTTCAGTGGCCTTGGGGGAGCTCCTCGCCTCCCACTTCTTCAAGGAGAACCGGATCCTCTTCCCGACCGCCCTTCAGGTGATCCCGGAGGGGGAGTGGCATGAGATCCGGGCACAATTCGACGAGATCGGCTACTGCTGCTTCACCCCTGCCGCGCCGGCGGTCCCTGTCTCCCGTGCGGAATCCTTGCCTGGTCCGGCGGCTGGCCGGGTGCGGTTCCCGACGGGCGAGTTCGCCCCCCAAGAGTTAGAGGCGATGCTGAATGCCCTGCCCGTGGACATCACCTTCGTGGACAAGGACGATACCGTCCGCTACTTCAACCAGACGCAAGACCGGATCTTCGTGCGCACCCCGGCCGTGCTCGGGCGCAAGGTCCAGAACTGTCACCCCCAGAAGAGCGTCCACATCGTGGACCGGATCCTGCGGGAGTTCCGGGAGAACAAGCGCGACGCGGCCGAGTTCTGGATCCCGCTCCAGGGGAAGCTCGTCTACATTCAGTACTTCCCGGTGCGCGGCGCGAACGGGGAGTACCTGGGCACGGTCGAGGTGACCCAAGACATCGGGCCTCTCCAGAGGATCTCCGGAGAACGGCGCCTCCTCGACGACTGAGGCAGGCGAAGGAGGACACGATGGGCAAGCGGGAAGAGTTCTTCGCGGAGCGAGAACGGTTGAACGAGATCGTCCTCAAACGGGCGGACCTCATGACGAAGCGGCTGTTCGCCCTCGATGCCCAGGCTTACGAAGACGGGGCGCTGCCCCGCAAGGTCAAGGAGCTCCTCGGGCTGGTGGCGTCCCTCGTCCTCCGCTGCGACGACTGTATCACCTACCACGTCGTCGGGGCATGGGAGGCGGGGGCGACGGGGGAGGAGCTAACGGAAGCGATGTCGGTCGCGTTGGTGGTGGGCGGGTCAATCGTCATCCCCCACCTCCGCCGGGCGGCCGCGCTGCTGGATGAACTGGAGGGAACCGATGAACTCAATCGCGATCGAGCTTAGGAAGGGCGTGCACTGGGTCGGGGTCAAGGACTGGGGCCGACGGATGTTCGACGGGCTGATTCCGCTCCCCCACGGGACATCGTACAACGCGTACCTCGTCCAGGGGGAGAAGACGGCCCTCGTGGACACGGTGAACCCCGGGTTCGAGGGCGAGCTCCTCGCCAAGATCGGGGCGGTTACGGATCCGGCGGCGCTCGACTACGTGGTCATGAACCATGCTGAGCCCGACCACGCTGGAGCGATCCCGATCGTCCTCGCGGCGAGCCCGAAAGCAAGGCTCGTCCTCACCGCGAAGGGCGCCGACATGGCGGCCCGTTACTACCGCGTGCCGCGGGAGCGGATGCAGGTGGTGGCCGACGGGGAGACGCTCGATCTGGGAGGCAAGACGCTACGGTTCGTGGATGCACCCTTCCTCCACTGGCCGGAGACGATGTTCACCTACGTGGTCGAGGACAGGATCCTCTTCCCGTGCGACTTTTTTGGATCTCACACCGCGGCGGGGGTGTACGACGACGAGGTGGCGGATCTCGCCGTCCGCGCCCAGATGTACTTCGGTGAGATCATGATGCCGTTCCGCAAGGCCGGGGAGCGGGCGCTGAAGAAGCTCGCCGATCTCCCGATCGCTCTCATCGCCCCCAGCCACGGCCCACTGTGGCGCCATCCGGAGCGGATCCTCGACCTGTACCGGAAGTGGACGGCTGGGGAGACTGCGGCGAAGGCCGTCGTCGCCTACGTGAGCATGTGGGGGGCCACAGAACGCCTCGTCCGCATCGTCGCCGAGACGTTGCTCGGCGAGGGGATCCGAGTGGCCGTGCACGACCTGGCGCAGGCGGACGTGGGCGACCTCGCCGGCGACCTCGTGGATGCGCGGGCGCTCGTCCTCGGGGCCCCAACCGTGTTGGGTGGCCTCCACCCCGCCGCCTTCAACGCCGCCAACCTCATCCGGGCCCTCAAGCCACCCCTCAAGTACGCCGCCCTCCTCAGCTCCTACGGGTGGGGCGGGGGCGCCGCGCGTCAGGCGAGTGAGGTCCTCGGCCCGACGGGGATCGAGGTCGTGGGCGCGGTGGAGATCCACGGTTCGCCCGCTGCGGAGGCAGAAGCCCAGGCGGCGGCCCTTGCCAGCACCCTGGCCACCCGGATCCGCAGCTAGCCCCGCTGGCTCCCCGGGGAGGACTCGAACCTCCGGCCCGCCGGTTAACAGCCGGCTGCTCTGCCAACTGAGCTACCGGGGAATCACGTGAATCGTACCGCGGCCACGGGGGAACCGTCAACTTAGGTTCCGACGTACACGTACACCGCCCGCTCCTGGGGGCCATCGAACTCATAGAAGTACACGCGCTGGTCGTCACCGAGGACCATCCGCCCGTCCTCCACCACCCCGACTTCGGTCGGGGCCACGAACGCGGCCTTGGTGTACTCCGGCGTCTCTCGATCCGGGTTCACAGCGTCAAGGATCTGATCAAGTTTTGGCGCATTGGCCTCCTCGAGCGTGCGGTGGATGCTCACCGCCGCCGCATCGTGCGGGATGTAGATGATCACAAACCCCTCCCGCGTCCCCGACTCAGCAACCGCTCCCTGGACCTCGTCGGTGATGTCCCGTGCCTCTTCGCGGCGCGTGGTCCGGATGGGGATCCTCTTCAGCACATGACCTCCTTCGTTCTGATCTCGCCTTCCGTGCGGCTCCGCTCGTCGAGCCAGGAGGCGATGTCCTCCCACACCCGCTCCTTCCCGATCTCGTTCAGGACCTCGTGAAGGAACCCCCCGTAGACGTTCAGGGTCTTGTCATGGGATCCGGCGGCGGCGAAAAAGCGGCGCGTTGCGGAGACGCTGGCAATCGGGTCAGCGTCGCCGTGAAGGAGGAGAAGGGGGATCGAAAGTTCGGGGGCCCAAGCGAATGCGTCCTCCTGCGCCGTCAAGGTCTCGGTGAGCCAGCGGGCAGTGGCTTTCCTATGCATGAGGGGGTCGCGCCCGTACTCCGCCACGATTTCCGGATCGCGGCTCACGAGCGCTCCCCCTAGGCCGCTCGGACTGGAAAACGAGGGCCACCCGCGTGACAGGACGCGGGAGAGGGCTACCTTCCAGGTGGGGATCGGGAGCTCCGCCTTCAAAAACGGGGCGCTCAGGATGAGTCCTCCCAGGCCCTCCGCCCCTCCCTGGAGGTACCGGATGGCGATGAGCCCGCCCAGGGAGTGGCCGAGGAGGAACACGGGCCTCCCTCCGGCGCGTCCCTGGAGGAACCCATGGAGGGCAGTGGCGTCGTGGAGGTAGTCCGCGAACCGGCGGATGTGCCCCCGTCGCCCCGGGCTGTTGCCGTGGCCCCGCAGGTCGCACGCCGCCACGGACCAGCCGCGCGCGTTCAGCCAACGCGCGAACCCGTCGTACCGCCCGGAGTGCTCGCCGTAGCCATGGATGATCCCCAGCGAGCCCTTGCCCTCCCCCGGCCAGACCCGGACGAACAGGGACAGGCCATCCGCCGTTCGGAGGGAGCGCGGTATCTCGGTGGGGGTCTCCATGGCCGGAATTGAACCCCAACCACCGGCGCGGGACAAGGGGGATCCCGGTCAGGAGATCGCGCCGTGCCTCCCCGGCCCCGGTTGTCGCAGCATCGCGGTCGGCCCTACAATCTTCCCATGAGGAAGCTCGCCCTGGTTACGCTCATCAGCCTGGTGGCCCTCGCCGGTGCGGGGGCGGAGGTGTGGCTCCTCCGCATCGAAGGGGAGATCGGGCGGGGGACCGTTCCCTTCGTGCGCACGGGCCTCGCCGAGGCAGAGGCAGCGGGGGCAGCGGCGGTGGTGTTCGACTTCGCGACCCCCGGGGGGTACCTCGACGCCGCGACGGCGTGCCGCGACCTCATCCTCGGGGCGGGGGTGCCGACGATCGCCTACGTGAACCGGGAGGCGTACTCGGCGGGGGCGCTCCTCGCGCTCGCCTGCAACCGGATCTACTTCGCCCCCGGGGGGGTGATGGGCGCCGCTACCCCCGTCTACTTCGACGCGAGCGGGGAGTTGACGACCGCGCCCGAGAAAACGCTCTCGGCGGTGCGCGGTCTATTCCGAGCCACGGCTGAGGAGCGCGGCCGCGATCCGAACGTGGCGGAGGCGATGGTCGACCCGGCGCTGGAGGTCCCCGGCCTCGTGGAACGGGGGAGGCTCCTCACCCTCACCGCCCGCTCGGCAGCCGAGTGGGGGTACTCCGACGGCGACGCGGCCACCCTCGGCGAGCTCCTCGACGCGGCCGGCCTGGCGGGGATGGTGGTGCAGGAATACCACCCCCGGTGGGTGGACTCCGCGGTAGCGACCCTGACCACCCCCTGGCTGTCCGCCCTCCTCATCGCGATCGCCGTCCTCGGCCTCCTCATCGAGGCCGTGACCCCGGGGTTCGGGGTGTTCGGCGCGATCGGGCTCGCGTCGCTCGCCGTCTTCTTCTGGGCCCACAACCTCGCCGGCTTGGCAGGGTGGGAATCGCTCGTGTTCCTCGCAGCCGGGATTGTGGCCATCGTGCTCGAGATCTTCGTGTTCACCGCCACCGACTTCGGGCTCGCCGGGATCGTTGGGTTGGTTCTGATCGGGCTTGGCCTCTATTCAGCAATGGTCGGGCCCTTCACCCAACCGAGCCAGGCCGGGCCCGCTGTGGGCGCGGTGTCCGTCGCCCTGCTGGTGGGCCTCGTGCTGACCGTGGTCATCCTCACCCGGCTCCCCCGCTCCCGGCTCCGGCTAGGAGGGGTGATCCTCCAGTCGGCGATCACCAGCCGCGCCGGGGACAAGACGCAGGTTGCGCCCACGGAATGGGTTGGCAGAGCCGGGATCGCCCGTACCGATCTCCGGCCGGTGGGGCAGGCCGATTTCAAGGGTGAGCTCCTGGACGTCGTGGCGGAGGAAGGATTCCTCCCCAAGGGGACCGAGGTCGAGGTCGTGCGCGACGAGGGGTTCCGCAAGGTCGTGCGCAAGCGAAAGGAGGGGTAGATGGGTGGAATGACGTTGTGGATCATTCTGGGAGCGCTGGTTCTTCTTTTCCTGTGGCTGTTCTTCTACTTCGTCCCCGTGGGTCTGTGGGTCTCTGCACTCGCGGCGGGCGTCCCCGTGGGTCCGATGACGTTCATCGGGATGCGCCTACGAAAGGTGAACCCCCATCGCGTGATCATGCCCATGATCGCAGCGTGGAAGGCGGGGATCAAGCTCACCACCTCCGACCTCGAGGCGCACTACCTCGCGGGGGGGAACGTGGAACGGGTGGTGCGGGCGCTCATCTCCGCCGACAAGGCCGGGATCGCCCTGGGGTTCCAGCGCGCGGCGGCGATCGATCTCGCTGGCCGTGACGTGTATGACGCGGTGGCGATGAGCGTGAACCCGCGCGTGATCGAGACCCCGAAGGTGGCGGCGGTGGCCAAGGACGGGATCGAGCTCCTCGCCATCGCCAAGATCACGGTGCGGGCGAACATCGAGCGCCTCGTGGGTGGCGCCACTGAGGCGACCGTGATCGCCCGCGTCGGGGAGGGAATCGTGTCCGCGATCGGGTCCGCCAACTCCCACAAAGAAGTCCTGGAGAACCCGGATTCGATCTCCAAGCTCGTCCTGTCCAAGGGCCTCGACGCCGGGACCGCGTTTGAGCTCCTGTCGATCGACATCGCTGACGTGGACGTGGGCCGCAACATTGGGGCCGAGCTCCAGACCGCCCAGGCCGAGGCCGACCTCAAGGTGGCGCGGGCGAAGGCCGAAGAGCGGCGGGCGATGGCGATCGCCCGGGAGCAGGAGATGCTGGCGCTCGTTCAGGAGAGGAGGGCGGCGGTGGTCGAGGCCGAGGCGGAGATCCCGCGGGCGATCGCGGAGGCGTTCCGCAAAGGGCAGCTCGGGATCATGGACTACTACCGGATGCGGAACATCCAGGCCGACACCGCGATGCGCGAGGGGATCGCGAAGCCCGAGGAGCGGCCGCGCGGCCATGAGGAACCGCCGGCGGGAGGGAAGCGGTGACAGAGGAGATAGGCACAAGGGTTCGGGACCTCCTGCGGACGGATCCGCAGCTCGCGATCGTCCTCGGGGAGATCCTCGGCCCGCCGGTAGGCTCGCCCGAGGCCCCTCCCCGTCCCTGGTAGGAAGATAGTGCCCTACCTCGTGCCGGGAAGCGGGGGCACCGGGTCCCTCACCAGGGCCCACGCGGTGAGATCGGTCCCCGGGAGGGGGGAGTCGGCGACGATGCGGAACCCGAAGTGCTCGTACATGGGTACCGCCTTCCCGTTCACCGTGTCCACGTAGCACGGGCGGCCCTCCCGGTCGAGCCGGGCGAGGACAGGGCGGAGGAGCCGGCCCGCGTGGCCTTCCCCCTGGAACTGGGGGGCGACGCCAAGGATGAACAGGAACAGGTGGTCCGGCGGGGCAAGCCGTCGCTGTAGTGCGTCGAGATGGGCCCCGGCAGCCCGCAGCCGGTTGCCCCCATGACGAGCAAGGGCGAAGAGGATCGAGGGCGGGACCGAGCGGATGGTCTTCCCGAACGTCATCGGAAAGTGGGACGAGGGAACCCACGCTGCCACGCCCTCGAAGACGCGCGAGGTCGCGTAGACCTCCCCGTAGCACGCGGCGTAGTGGAGGATGATTCGGGAGAAGGCTCGGGCCAGCTGGCCTCGTCCCTCCGGGCGCGGGCAGGCGAAGGTGAGGAGCGGGTAGTCCCGGAACGCCGCGGCGAGGGCCTCCGCTGCCTGGGCCACGTCGTCCCTTCCCAGCTGCACCAGCTCGCTCATCGCCCCTCCGGTCAAGCCCAACGTCCGGCGTCCATGGTACGATACAGCGGCCGTGGAGCTCAGGATCCTCGATGGGGCGGACTCGATCGGGGGGACGAAGGTCTTCCTCAACACCGGCGCGAGCCGGATCCTCCTCGATTTCGGGATCAACTACAAGCGGTTTGGGCTGTACTTCGAGGAGTACCTCAAGCCGCGGAGCTCCCAGGGCGTGGCCGACCTGTGGCAGCTCGGGCTCATCCCCCCCTGCCCTGACCTCTACCGCCCCGATCTCCTGGTGGAGGGGCTCGCCTCAGCGGGAGACGAGCTCGCCGTGGACCTCATCCTCCTTTCCCATCCCCACATGGATCACTGTGGCCTCCTCGGCGTGGTGCGGCCGGAGATCCCGGTGGGCGCCTCCCCGCGGGGGTGGGCTGTTCTGAAGGCGATCCAGGACGTGGGCAAGTCCGAGTTCTATGCCGAGACGGCGTATGTCGTGCCCCGCGTACCCCAGAGCAGGCGCGCCCTCGCCGCCGCTGGGGTCAAGGATCGGCCTGCCCAGGGGCGGGAGATCCGGTTCATCGGAGGGAAGGCCGGCCCCGAGCTGCGGGAGTTCCTCTCCTCTCCGCCGAGCCCGAGCGGCCGCGGCCTCGAACCGGCTGGGATCCACGAGTTCGCGGGCCAGGTGGGAGGGTATGAAGTGCGGGCGTTCCCCGTCGACCACTCCGTCCCGGGCGCCCTTGCCTACGCTGTCGAGACCGACCGGGGCTGGGTCGTGTACACCGGCGACCTCCGCCGGCACGGGACCGAGGGGGAGACGACGCGGCGGTTCATCGAGGAGGCGCGGGCCCTGCGCCCCGCCCTCCTCCTCATCGAGGGGACGCGGGCTGGCCGGGCGGAGGGGGAGTGCACAACCGAGGACCAGGTTCGGGTGCGGGCCCACGACATCGTCGCCCGGAGCAAGGGGCGGCTCGTCCTCGCTGACTTCAGCCCCCGTCACGTGGAGCGGCTCACCGCCTTCCTTGACATCGCCGCGACGACCGACCGGCGGCTGGCGATCCTCGCCAAGGACATGTACCTCCTCGAGGCCCTCGCGCGATGCGGAGGGATGGAGGACGTGGTGGGCTCCCCGCACCTCGTCGTGTACGACGACGTTGTGGTCAAGCCCGACATCTGGAACCGGGACCTCCGCGAGCGGCACCGCTCCCGCCTCGTGGGGCCCGCCGAGGTGCGGGCCGATCCAGGCGGGTACATCCTCGCGTTCAGCTTTTGGGATCTGAAGAACCTCCTCGACATCCGGCCCGCGGGCGGGGTGTACCTCTACTCGTCGAGCGAAGCGTACGGGGAGGAGCAGGCAATTGACATGCACCGGCTTTGGAACTGGCTCCAGCTGTTCGGGTTCGAGGTCCACGGGTTCGCGGTGGACGCGCCCGGGGAGCTCTCGTTCGGCGGGGGGCTCCACGCCTCCGGCCACGCCAGTGGGGAGGAGCTCCTGGCGATGGCCCGCGAGATCGGGCCGCGGGTCCTGGTGCCCCTCCACACCGAACGGCCGGATTTATTCGTCACGGGCCTGCGGGGGGAGCCGATCGAGGTCCGCCTCATCCCCAACGGCGCCTCCCTTTCGCTTTAGTCCTGCGACAGGGGCACCCGTCAGGCGGGGCTACGGGGTCACGATCGCCCTCGCCCCTAAAGGACCCATTCCCACGGTCACTCTTCTCGGTCACGCTCCAGCCAACGACGGCCCCACAAGGAAGAGCGAAAGGACGATGTCCACCACGATAAACAGGGCATACGCGGGGAGAAGCCCGGGCTCATCGGACCGCCGCCAGTACACCCCCACCGCAACCAGGCCCGCGCCGAGGAACGCAAGGGGAAGAGCGATGGAGAGGGCCCTGGCCACGGACGGTGCCATCCATCCGGCGAACGGGAACTCGACGACCAGGCCCGAGATGAACAGGAGCTTGAGTGCCGCGTAGGGGACGAGGGCGACCGCGAAGAGGATCCTGGATCGCCACAACCGGAGGTCCCCCTCACCACCGAGGATGTAGTGGCCAGCGATGACGAGGAGCCCTGGCACCGCTGCCAGGAGGAAAAGGGGGATGGAAGCGAGTCCCCCCACGATGCCTGAGAGCACAGTCAAGAAGATGTGGGCGAGGTCGGATGCTGAGAACCGGTCGAGGACCGCGCGCTCGGCTGAGGAGGTCGTGGCATAGAGGACGGAGTACTCCCCGGAGGCGTGCATGTCAAGCCAGACCACGTGCCAGCCCGCCGGTGACCGCACGAGCTCGGCGGCAGCCGGGGATCCCTGGGTGACAGCGACCGGGCACCAGCCCACCTCGCGACCGCCCTGGAAGAACACGAGCGCGGGTTGGAACTCCTCCTTCCGGAGGGAGGAGAGCTTCGCCGCAACTGTGATCAGTGCGAAGTCCTGTTCCACCGGGTAACCGGAGAGGACACGGACATTCACCCCCGGGCGCGGAGCTTCCGGCACCGGCTCGGCGAGGAGGCCGTTCCCCAAGTCCGTGACGGCCTCGGGGAGGAGGGGGGGAACGTAAATGGAGGTTGTGCGAACCTGTTCCGAAGCATCCCGAGGGACAGCGAACACCTGGGTCTCCACTGTGCCGGCCTTGGTCCCGCCGCGGTAGTCCACGGAGAGGGCGGCATAGGCCCACTGTTCGTCCAAGGCCAACTCTGGGCCCAAGAACAGAGCACCCAGCCCCCCTGTGACCTTGCCAAGGTACCGAGGTTCGGGCACGGATGGGCTGTCGAGCGTGATCCGTCCGTAGTAGAGCTCGGCGACACCGGGGGCCGGTGACGCAAGCCACACCGCGTGAACGTCGCCCGAGCGGTCGACGGCGAGGGCGGGAGATCCCCCCCGCGGCGCGAGGAGCACCGGCGGGCCCGTAAGCTCGAGCTCCTCCGTGAGCGCCTGGACGTAGAGCCCGAAGCTCGGTTCCTCCCAGACGGCTACATACCCCCCCTCTGTCTGGACTACGGTGTAGGAATCCACATCGTGGTCCTCGGGAGACACGGGGTGGGGGCCCCCTAGCGGCTCCCCTGCCCCCGAGAGGCGCTGGCTGGCGAGGCGGTCGGCCCCAGATCCTGTGCGGAAAAGGAAGAACAGGATGAGCTTATCGTCACGAACGAAGAGGTGCGGGGCGTGGGGGTAGGTGGCCGAGAGGGGGAGGGGGTTGACCCCTTCTAGGCTCGCCTCTCGGCTCAGGCGCCCCACGAGGAGCTGCGGTTCCCCAGCTACCTGGTCGCCCCACACGATCCACCGCGCGTCCGGGGACACGCCGAGCGAGGGGGCATCTCTGAGGGAGGCCGTAGCTAGGGGAAGGCCCCGGCTCCATCCCGAGCGGATGGGGTCCGTCCGCCGGGGTTCACACCCCGCAAGGGAGAGGACGACCAACCCAAGGAGGATGGCGCTGACCGATCTCAGCCCACGGTGCCGCAGGTGTCCCATACGTGGCAGGATGATAGCCGGAATCCCTTAGGGAAGTAGGAAAAAGAACGGGCCTCCCGCAGGGGGAGGCCCGGTACCCTTTAAGCTTCGGTCTAGCCCTTCCCCGTCATCTGGGCCCTCAGCTTGGCATCGATGCTCCAGGTGTCCCAGTGTGGCGTGTCATGCCAGTGCCGGGTGAGCCAGGGCTTCGTAAGCGCGATCTGGGTGTAGTAGTAGATCGGGGCAATGGCCACGATCTCGTCACACAGGAGCCGCTCCGCCTCGAAGTACAGCCGCTGGCGCTCCTCCGGGTCGGAGAGCCGCCCCGCGAGCGTCGTCAGCCGATCGAACTCGGCCACGGCCGCCCCCACCTGCGGATCGTCCGGGCTCATCCGCGGATCGTTGTTCCCGTAGGTCGGGTTGAACACCTCGTGCACCCAGTTGTTCTGGTCCGGGTAGTCCTGGCACCAGCCGAGCCGGTACACGTTGGGCATGTTCTCCACCGGGGTCTCCTTGGAGATGGTCGTCAGGTAGACCTTCCACTCCTGGACCTCGATGGTGAACCTCGCCTTCGGGAATGCCTTCGCCCACATCGCCTGCACTGCCTGGGCGATCACGGCATGGCCCTGACCCGAGTTGTGCATGAGGATGATCTCGAGGCCCGCTCCATCCGGATAGCCGGCCTCGGCCATCAACTTCTGGGCCTCGGTAAGCGCCTTGTCGTAGCCCCAGCCGCCGAGCTTCTCGGGGAGCGCCCACGGAGCGATCCGCGGGTCAAGGGCAGCATTGCCGAAGATCGACCCGCCGGCGAACGTATTGGCGGGGAGTTGTTCGCCCTTCGTGACCTGATCGATCAACGTCTGCCGATCGATCGTCATCGAGAGGGCCTTCCGCACCCGCACGTCGTTCGTCGGCGCCTTGGTGGTGATGAACCCATAGTAGTACGTGCAGGGGAACGGCCGGATCGTGAGCTCCTTCGAGAGCACGGGGTCCGCCTTCACCCGGTCCATCTCCGAAAGCGGGACGCCGCCCGTATCGAGCTCGTTGTTGAGGTACATCGCGAACGCCGTCGACTCCTCCACGATCATCACGCAATGGACCTCGTCGATGTTCCCACCGCCCCACAGGTCGTCCGGGAGGTACGGGTTGCGCACGAACACCATGCTGTCATTGTGGATCCAGGACTTCATGGCGTAGGACCCGTTCGTGACGATGTTCCCCGGCTCGGTCCATGAGTCGCCGTAGGCATCAATGGCCCACTTCGGCTGCGGGCGGGCGATCCACATCGAGGCGATCTGCCCGAAGTACCCTGCCGGGGCGATGAGCGTGAACTGCACCGTGAACGCGTCGAGGGCCTTCACCCCGATCGCATCCATCAGGGCCGGGAAGTCCGGGGAAGTCGGATCGGCCGTGTTCGCCTCGTAAGCCCCCTGGATGATGTAGAGCACGTAGGAGTAGTCGGAAGCGGTTTTCGGGTTAAGCGTCCGCTTCACGCCGTACTCCACGTCGTACGCTGAAACCAGCCGGAAGAAGCCGCTGGCATCTGCGCGCTGTGCAACGACGTAGTTATTGCCGTCTGCGTCCTTGCCCACGAAGAGCTCCCGATCCGGCTCGCTAAGGATCGATTTCGCGTTATCCGGCAAGGTGGCTGTTTCCTGCAGAACCCTGTTCACTGCGGTATCGTACCGCACCCAGTAGACGTCGTTCCGCAGGTGATACGTCCAGGTCAGCCCATCCTCCGAGACATCCCAGGACGTGGCGAGCTCGGGGACCGGGGCCATCGTCACCTCATCGAGGTCCACGAGCCCGAGGAACATGTGCTCAATGATCTCGATCGAGGTCGTATCCGTACTGATCGCCGGGTCCGCTGACGGCGGCTCCGTCCCCAGGTTCCGGTTCATGATCACTTGCCCCATCACGGGCCACACCATCAGACTCACAAGGAGCACCACTGCAAGCTTACTCAGCCGCATCAAGCACCTCCTTTATCTCCACCCCAAGGTCCGAACTGCACCTTCGCTCTTCCGTGACCTCCTTTGTTTCGACCGACCACCTCCCTCCCCCTGAGTTAGCCAGACATACAACAATGCATGCAACTAGTAGTCTACGTCCCCCGCAGCCGGGGGTCAAACGCATCGCGGAGCCCGTCCCCCAGGAAGTTGAAGGCGAGCGTGGTCAGGGCCAGGGCCGTCCCGGGGATCAACGACTCCCAGGGGTACGTCCGGATGGCGGCATAAGTCTCGGAGATCATCAACCCCCAGCTCGGCGTGGGCGGGGTTACCCCAAGCCCGATGAAGCTGAGGAACGCTTCGGTAGAGATGTACCCCGGGATGGCGAGGGTCTCGGAAACGATGCACGGCCCGAGGATATTCGGAAGCACGTGGCGGAACACGATCCGCAGGTTCCCCGCCCCAAGCGCCCGCGCCGACTCAATGTACTCCTTCTGCTTCACGGAGAGCGTCTGCGCCCGCGCCAAGCGGGCCATGCCGATCCAGTTAAGGACGCCCAGCGCCACGAACAGGAAGAACATCCCCCCGAGCGCGCGGTCGATGTTGACCAGCACCCCCACCAGCCCCGTCGCCCCCCTCCGGCTGACCGCCTTGAAGTAGGCCTGGAGTAGGATGACAAAAATGATGAGGGGGAACCCATACAGGAAATCAACGAACCTCATCATCGCGTTGTCCACCCGCGTCGGGGCGAACCCAGAGATGATCCCGTAGGTGAGTCCAATGACGAGGCTCACCAGCGCGGCCACTACCGCAATGGACAAGGAGATCCTGGTCCCATAGAGGGTCCGACTGAGGATGTCACGTCCCAGGTAGTCCGTTCCCAGGGGATAGCCGGGCGTTCCGGGCGGGAGATCCCGCTCGAAGAAGCTCACCTCGGCGAAGTGCTTGGGGGCGATCAGGGGCCTCACCTCCCCGCCGAAGATGGCAGCGGGGATCGTCGTGTCCACGAACAAGGCCACCAGGATGAGGAGGATGATGAAGATCCCCCCCAGCGTGCCCGCGCGGTGCTTGAGCAACCGGTGGAACGCGTCCTGGAGGGGGCTCCGCCCCCTCACTTCCTCCTCGCGAGCATCCCTCCGTTTCTTCGCGCTCATCAGTCGTACCGGATGCGGGGATCGAGCCAGGCGTAGCTCACGTCCACGACGATGTTGGCAGCAACAAGGAGCACCGAGTAGACGAGGACCGACCCCATGATCATCGGATAGTCGCGGTTGGTGATGGCCGTCACGAAGTACTTCCCCATCCCCGCGATGCCGAAGATCTGCTCAACGACCAGGCTCCCAGTCACGATGCCGGCGAACATCGGGCCGAGCACGGTCGCGACGGGAATCAGGCTGTTCCTTAGCCCATGGACGATGATCGTACGCCGTGCCGGGAGGCCCTTCGCGTAGGCCGTCTTGATGTAGTCCTCGCGGATGACTTGGAGGAGGCTCGCCCGGGTAAGGCGGGCGATGGATGCGGAGTACGCCAGCCCAAGGGTGACCGCAGGAAGGATCGCATGGAGCCAGAATTTCGCCGAAAAGATGTTGGGGAAGAACCCGAGGTACAGCTGTGTGTAGTCCGTCCCCCACCGCGCCGTCGGCAGCCACCCCAGGGTGATGGCGAACACCCACATCAAGAGAGGGCCGATCATCATGGTGGGCATGGACACCCCGAGGATGGCCAGGAAGGTCGCCCCGTAGTCGATGGGCGAGTTCTGCTTCACGGCCGCGATCGTGCCCAGAGGGATCCCAATAAGCAAGGCGAAGAGCAGGGCGAGGAAACCGAGCTGGAACGAGATCGGGAACGTGCGCTTGAGGATATCGTTCACGGTCTGAGATCTCGAGGCGTAGGATGGGCCGAAGTCGAACCGGATCCCATCCCAGATCCACTTCCCGAGCTGCTCATACACCGGCCGGTCCAGGCCGTACTTCCGTTCCAGGTTCTTGCGGATCGACTCGGGAAGCTGTTTCTCACCCGCGAAATCGAACGGACCTCCCGGGATGGCGCGAGCGAGGAAGAACGTGACCACCATGATCGCCAGGAGGACCGGGATCGCCCACAATAGCCGCCGTATGATGTACTGGATCATCCGAGCGGCGGGTTTATACCCGCCTCCCTGCGGTGTGTCAAGCACGGACCCCCTATTGGAGATCGTGACCCGCGCCGGGTTGCAGGTTGCCTAGGTCCTCGCCTCCTTCGTATCCTCGGGGTGTGATCTTTGTGCAGCGAAAGGGGGACCGTGGCGATCCTTGTTGACGCGGACACGAAGGTGCTTGTCCAGGGCATCACCGGGAGCGAGGGGGCGTTCCACACCCGGCAGATGGTGGCGTACGGGACAAGGGTCGTGGCGGGGGTCACCCCCGGCAAGGGGGGAACGTCCCTCGACGGGATCCCGGTGTACGACTCGGTGGCCGAGGCGGTGGAGGCCGAGCGGGTTGATGCCTCGGTCCTGTTCGTCCCGGCTGCGTTCGCCCCGGAGGCGCTGCTCGAGGGGGCGGCCGCGGGGATCCCCCTCCTCGTGTGCATCACGGAAGGGATCCCGCTCCACGCCATGCTCTCCACCTACCACCTCCTCCGCGCGTACCCGGTCCGGTTGATCGGCCCCAACTGCCCCGGGGTGATCTCCCCCGGCCAGGCCAAGATGGGCGTCATCCCGCCCGCCGCGTTCACCCCCGGGCCGGTGGGGATCGTGTCCCGCTCGGGAACCCTCACCTACGAAATCGCCCACCACCTCTCCCAGGCCGGGATCGGACAGTCCACGGTGGTCGGGATCGGGGGCGACCCGATCATCGGGAGCTCGTTTGTGGACCTCCTCCCCCTGTTCGAGGACGATCCCGAGACAGAGGTGGTTGTCCTCGTGGGGGAGATCGGAGGGGGGGCGGAAGACGAGGCAGCGCAGTGGTGGGCGGAGAACGGGACGAAGCCCCTCGTCGCCTACATCGCTGGCTTCTCGGCCCCACCGGGGAAGCGGATGGGCCACGCTGGGGCGATCGTGACCGGGGGAGACGATACCGCCCAGGCGAAGGCGGACCGGCTGGAGAAGGCGGGGATCCCCGTCGCCCGCACGCCGACCGAGGTTGCCCGCCTCGTCCAGGAGGCCCTCCGGTGAGCCGGAGCTTTGGCCTGGTGGGGCTCCCCAACGCGGGGAAGTCCACGATCTTCAACGCCCTCACCCTGGCCGGGGCGCGGGTCGAGGCGTACCCGTTCTGCACGATCGAGCCCCACCACGGGGTCGCCTCCGTCCCCGACGAGCGGCTGGACCGCCTCCATGCCCTGTTCCCCGGGAAGAAGAAGGTCCCGACGACGATCGAGGTGGTGGACATCGCTGGCCTGGTGGAGGGGGCATCGCAGGGGGAGGGATTGGGGAACCAGTTCCTCGCCGAGATCCGGGGGGTGGAGGCGATCCTCCACGTCGTGCGCTGTTTCCAGGACCCGGACATCGCCCACCCGATGGGGGAGCTCGATGTGCGCCGCGACATCAAGGTTGTGGAAGGGGAGCTCCTCGCCAAGGACCAGGAGACCCTCGAGCGGCGGCGGGAGCGGACGGCGAAGGCTGCCCGCACCGGGGACAAGCCCGCGCAGGAAGAGATCGCCTTGCTGGATCGTCTCCTGGATGCCGTGCGTGACGGGAAGCCGATCCGTGCGCTTCACTTCTCCGCCCAGGAGATGCCCCTCCTCCGCGAGCTGGCTCCCCTCACCTCGAAGCCTGTCCTGTTCGTGGCCAACGTCGATGACGCCGGCGAGAACGATCTGTCGCGGGCGGTGGCGGAGGTCGCCCGCGAGAGCGGGGCGGGGTGGATCGTGGTGCGGGGGAAGCTCGAGGCCGAGCTCGGGGAGGCGTGCCCCGAGGAAGGGGAACGGCGGGCGTTCCTCCAGGAATACGGCCTCGCCGAGTCGGCCCTCGTCCGCCTCGTGCGCGAGGCGTACCGGCTCCTCGCCGTGATCACGTTCTACACAGTGGAGGGGCCCGAAGTACGGGCGTGGACGGTCCCTGCTGGGACGAAGGCCCCCGACGCGGGGGCGGCGATCCACACCGACTTCCGCGACCGGTTCGTCTTGGCGGAGGTCATGCCCCTGGCGGACCTCCTCGCTGCTGGCTCCGAGCGGGCGCTCCGCGAGGCGGGCCGGGTCCACCGCGCCGGCCGCGACTACACGGTCCAGGACGGCGACGTGATCCATTTCATCTCCGCCTGATGGCAACGTTGGCCCTCCTCCTCACCAGCGCGGTGTGGGGGTGGACGTTCGTCCTGGTGAAGGATGCCCTCCACGAGGTCGGTCCGTTGTGGTTCCTCGCCCTGCGGTTCAGCCTGGCGACGCTCCTCGCCCTTCCGTTCCTCGTTGGACGGCGAGGAGCTCGCTCGGGGAGCAACTGGCGCTGGGGTGGGATCCTCGGGCTCGCCCTGTGTGGCGGGTACTTCCTCCAGACATGGGGGCTCCTCTACACCACCGCCCAGAAGTCGGGCCTCATCACAGGGCTGTCCGTGGTCCTCGTTCCGGTGGTGGGGTGGGCGTTCGGGCGTCGGCCGAGCGGGAGGACGTGGGGAGGGGTCGCCCTGGCCGCGGTTGGGCTGGTCCTCCTCACCCTCGGCGGGGGATCGCTCGCGGGGGGGACGTGGATCGGCGACGGCCTGACGGCCCTGTGCGCCGTCGCGTTCGCGGTGCACCTCGTCCTCCTCGACCGGTACGCCAAGGCCGGCGATCCTCGTACCCTCCTCGTCCCGCAGCTCGCCCTCGTCGCCCTCCTCTCCCTCGCCGGGGCGGGGTGGCACGGGGAGGTCGCGTTCACGTTTTCATCGCAGGTGTGGGTTGCGGTGGGGGTGACCGCGGCGCTGGCCACGACCGGGGCATTCGCCCTCGTCCTCTGGGCGGGGCAGCGGACTTCGGCCGCGCGGATGGCGACCGTGCTCGCCATGGAGCCCGTGTTCGCCGCGCTCTGTGGGTGGTGGCTCCGCGGGGAGATGCTTCATCCCGTCCAGGGGGTGGGGGCAGCCCTGGTGATGGCCGGGATCCTATCCCAGCGTTCCTGATCGGCGTTCCGTTGACGCGCCTCCCCGATCGGACGATACTCGGCAGCGGAGGGATGTCCGAACGGCAAGGAGCCGGTCTCGAAAACCGGTACGGCTGAAAGGCCTTCGGGGTTCGAATCCCCGTCCCTCCGCCCGAGGCGCGGTCACGGGTTGGCTCGCCGTGAACCGAGAACTGTTGCGCCGTAAACTGTTCCCCGTTCTTGTGCGCCCGTAGCTCAGGGGATAGAGCGCTGCCCTGCGGAGGCAGAGGACGCAGGTTCAAATCCTGCCGGGCGTACCAGCTAGAGGGGGGTGCGGCCCTTGAGGGCACGGCCGAGGGTGAGCTCGTCGGCCGATTCGAGGTCCCGCCCCACCGGGATCCCGTGGGCGAGCTGCGACACCGCGATCCCCAACGGCTTGAGGACCCGCAGGAGATGCATCGCGGTGAGGTCGCCCTCCAGCTTGGGCTCAAGGGCGAGGATCACCTCCCGCACGCCCTCCGCCTTCACGCGCTCCACGAGGCCCGCCACGGCGAGGTCCTCCGCCCCCACGTTCTTGGTGGGCGAGATGAGCCCCCCCAGCACGTGGTACCGGCCACGGTACTCCCCGGTGCGCTCGAGGTGGGGGATCTCCCACGGGCGGGCGACGACGCAGATCACGGTCCCGTCGCGCTTCGGATCCCGGCAGATCGAGCACAGGCCGTCGCTCGCGAAGTTCCCGCACTGGGGGCAGCGCCCGATGCGATCGAGCCCGGCGAGGGCCTCCGCAAGCCGCTTCCCCTCCCCCGGCTTGGCGAGGAGGAAGAACGCGATCCTCTCCGCCGAGCGGCGGCCGATCCCCGGAAGGCGGGACAGGGCCGCAAGGAGTTCCTCGAGGGGTTCGATCATGGACCGAACCCGGGGGGGAGGAGCCGCGCCAGGGGGGCCATCGTCTGATGGGCCAGGTCCTTCGCCTTCGCCTGGGCCTCGCGCACCGCCGCGACGATGAGGTCGGCCAGGAGGTCCACGTCCTCGGGGCGCGCCACCTCGGGGGAGATCTCGACCCTCAGGAGGTCTCCGTGTCCGGTGACCACGGCCTTGACCACGCCGCCGCCCGCCGTCGCCTCAACCTCCGCCGCGGCGAGCTTCTTCTGGTTCTCCGCGACCTCGGCCTGCAATCGCTGCGCTTCCTTCATCAGGTTCCGCAGATCACTTGCTCCCATCATCCCCCTCCCCGAGGATCCTCCCTTCCAATGCCTCGGCGAGGATCCGCGCCCCTTCCTCGAGCGACGGCTTGGGATGGGCCCCGGCCCACACGAACTGCACGGCGAGGAGCGGGGCGAAGAACTTGTGCGCCGTGGCCTCCACGTAGCCGCGGACCGCGGGCTCGAGGAGCGACTCGTAATGGTATCCGCAATCGGGGGGGAGACGGACCGTGAGGAGGCCATCGGCCCATACCACCTCAGCGGGGGCGAGGAACGCCGCCACCGCTGCCCGCTCGTCGAGGACGGCCCGGAGCATCGCCTCCCATGCCTCCGGCCGGGGGGGCATTGCCTCCTGCGGCGTCGCCCGGGGTTCCCCGTCCCCCGTGGAGGGAGGGGGGAGCTCCGTTTCGCGGGCGGGTCCTGGCGAGCGAGGCCCTCCCGCCCCCGTTCTCAGCGGACCGCACAGGGCGACGATCGCTACCTCCAGGTGGAGGCGGCGGGAGAACGCCCGGCCCAGCTCCCCCCGGAGCTCGATCAGGCGCTGGGCAACGGGGATGAGCGGGGCCTCGCCGGCGATGATCCTGTCCCGGGCCCGGCTCGCCGCCTCCTCAAGGAACAGGGCGAGGTCCCGCCCCCGGGTCGAAAGGTCGGCCACAATCGCGAGTGCCTGGTCCGCATCGCGCCCGACCAGGGCATCGAGGAACCCGTCCACCAGCGCGAGGGGGGGGAGCCCGAGGAGGTCCACCACCGCCTCCTCCGTCACCTCACCGGCGTGGCCGAGCTGATCGAGAACGACGAGGGCATCCCGCAGCGCCCCCCGGCTGCGTCGGGCGATGAGCTCGGCCGCCGGGGGAGCGAGGGCGATCCCCTCCGTTTGCGCCACCGTCACCAACACCCGGGCGATCGCGTCCTCGGCAATCGGCTGGAACTCGAACGCCTGGCAGCGGGAGATCACCGTGGCGGGGACCTTGTGGGGCTCAGTGGTAGCGAAGATGAACAGGACATGGGGAGGAGGTTCCTCGAGGGTCTTGAGGAGGGCGTTGAACGCTTCCCCGGTCAGCATGTGCACCTCGTCGATGATGTACACCTTGTACCGGCTCCCCGCGGGCACATAGGCCACTTCCTCCCGCAGCCGGCGGATCTGATCCACGCCGCGGTTCGAGGCCCCGTCGATCTCCACCACGTCGAGGGACAGGCCCTGGAGGATGCGTTGGCACGACTCGCAGCGGTTGCAGGGCTCCCCATCCTCGGGGGAAAGGCAGTTCGCGGCACGGGCGAGGATCCGCGCCACCGACGTCTTCCCGACCCCGCGTTGACCGGAGAGGAGGTAGGCGTGGCCGAGTCTCCCTCCCGCCACGGCGCGGCGGAGGGTGGCCACGATGAGGTCCTGGCCCACGACCTCCCCGAACCGCTGCGGGCGGAACCGGCGGTACAGGGAGAGGTGGTCCGTGGGCTCGGTCATGGGCACCCAGGAGGATAGCGGATGGGGGGGCGGAAAAAAAGATCCAGGCGGCGACCTACTCTCCCAGGCCGTTACCAGCCCAGTACCATCGGCGCTGGAGGGCTTAACTGCCGGGTTCGGGATGGGACCGGGTGTTTCCCCTCCGCCATTTGCCGCCTGGAATCTCTAAACCGGCCTTGAGAAGTGAATAGAGCGTCCGCTACGTAAGACGATCGGGCGATTAGTACCGCTCGGCTCCACCCGTCACCGGGCTTCCACCTGCGGCCTATCAACCTCCTAGTCTCGAAGGGCCCTTACATGGGGAGGCCTCATCTTGGGGTCAGCTTCGAGCTTAGATGCCTTCAGCTCTTATCCGGTCCGGGCTTAGTTACCCAGCCATGCCCCGGGTGGGGCAACTGGTTCGCCAGCGGCCCAGCCGCTCCGGTCCTCTCGTACTGAGAGCGGACCCCCTCAAGCCTCCTACGCCCACGGTAGATAGGGACCAACCTGTCTCACGACGGTTTGAACCCAGCTCATGAACCCCTTTAACGGGCGAACAGACCGACCCTTGGGACCTGATACAGCCCCAGGATGGGGTGAGCCGACATCGAGGTGCCGAACACCGCCGTCGATGTGAACTCTCGGGCGGTACTAGCCTGTTATCCCCGGGGTAACTTTTGTCCGATGATCGCTGGCCCTCCCACGAGGAAGCCAGCGGGTCACTAGGACCGGCTTTCGCCTCTGCTCGGCTTGTAGGCCTCGCAGTCAAGCCCCCTTCTGCCCTTGCACTCACCGGCTGATCGCTAACCAGCCTGAGGGGACCTTTGTGCGCCTCCGTTACTCTTTAGGAGGCTGCCGCCCCAGCAAAACTGCCCACCTAGCGCGGTCCCGCGGCCGCTGCTAACGGCCTACGGTTAGGGCCTCAACAGCTGCAGGGTGGTATTCCAAGGACGGCTCCACCTGAGCTAGCGCCCAGGCTTCACAGCCTCCCACCTATCCTCTACAGCAGATGCCGAGACCCAACGCCAAGCTACAGTAAAGCTCCACGGGGTCTTCCTGTCCCACCGCGGGTCACGGGAATCTTCACCCGTGCTTCGAGTTCACCGAGCCCCTCGTCAAGACAGCGCTCAAGTCGTTGTACCTTTCATGCGCGTCGGAACTTACCCGACAAGGAATTTCGCTACCTTAGGACCGTTATAGTTACGGCCGGCCTTCACCGGGGCTTCAGTTCAGGGCTTGCACCCCTCTCCTTGACCTACCGGCAGTGGCCAGGTTTCAGCCCCTATACATCCCCTTTCGGGTTAGCAGGGACCTGTGTTTTTGGTAAACAGTCGCTTGAGCCGTTTCTCTGCGGCCCCCCAGGCCACCTTCCAGCAACCCAGGAGGCGCCCCTTGTCCCGAAGTTACGGGGCGATTTTGCCGAGTTCCTTGACAAGGGTTAGCTCGCCCACCTGTGGATACTCTCCTCGCCCACCAGTGTCGGTTTGCGGTACGGACTCCAGATCAGCTGGCTAGAGGCTTTTCTCGGCCGCTGAAGGGCCCCCCCTTCGCCCCTTACGGGGCTCGCCATCACGCCTCGCCTGTTCGTCCCGCCTCGCCCAAAGGCGAGACAGGACGGTCTCGGGGAGGTGGATTTGCCTGCCTCCCCTGGCTTGGCGCTTGGACAGGTATAACCGTGAACCTGCGGAGGTCCTCCTACGGCGTCCCCCCTTCGCTCATAACGCGGATCTGGAGGGGCCGGAATGTTGACCGGCTGTCCATCACCTACGCTTTTCAGCTTGGGCTAAGGCCCGCCTAACCCTGGGTGGATAAGCCTTCCCCAGGAAACCTTGGGCATTCGGTGGATGGGATTCTCACCCATCTCTCGCTACTCAAGCCGGCATTCTCTCTTCCGCGTCGTCCACCGGGTCTCGCGGCCCAGCTTCGACCTACAGCGGAATGCTCCCCTACCGCGGGGCCCTTGCGGACCCCACCCACAGCTTCGGCACCAGGCTTAGTCCCGCTACATCTTCGGCGCGCGATCGCTAGACTGGTGAGCTATTACGCACTCTTTAAAGGATGGCTGCTTCTAAGCCAACCTCCCAGCTGTTTAGGCGGTCACACCGCCTTGCTCACTTAGCCTGAATTTGGGGGCCTTAGCTGGTGGTCTGCGTTGTTTCGCTCTCGACGACGGAGGTTATCCCCCGCCGTCTCACTCCCACGGAGCGGCGAACCGGTATTCGGAGTTTGAATGAGGTCGGAGGTTGCCCCCCTTCCCCAGCCAGCACTCTACCCCCGGCCGCCTCGAGCGTGAGGCTGACCCTAGAGCCATTTCGGGGAGAACCAGATATCACCAAGTGCGATTGGCTTTTCACCCCTACCCACAGGTCATCCCAAGGCGTTGCACGACCTACGGGTTCGGACCTCCGTACGCGGTCAAGCGCACTTCATCCTGCCCATGGGTAGATCACCTGGCTTCGGGTCTGCGCCCCGTGACTGGACGCCCTATTCGGACTCGCTTTCGCTACGGCTCCACCCCAGAGGGGCTTAACCTCGCCACGAAGCGCAACTCGCCGGCTCATACTGCAAAAGGCACGCGGTCACCCGTCCCAGGCCCCTTGCGGGACCAGGTCCAGGCTCCCACTGCACTGTAGGCGGACGGTTTCACGTTCTATTTCACTCCCCTCCCGGGGTTCTTTTCACCTTTCCCTCGCGGTACTGGTGCACTATCGGTCAGTCGTTGGTATTTAGCCTTGGAGGGTGGTCCCCCCAGCTTCGCGCCGAATTTCACGTGTTCGACGCTACTCGGGATGATCACCAGGAAGAGCTTCCCCTTTCGCCTACGGGACTGTCACCCTCTCCGGTCGCCCTTTCCAGTGGCTTTGCTGGCTGTTCGACTAGAGAAAGCTTTGGTAACTCCCCGAGGCCCCCACAGGGGCCTCCATGATCATCCCTCAACCCCACCTGGGCAACGGCTGTGGCCTTACACCCACGTGGTTTGGGCTGTTCCCCGTTCGCTCGCCGCTACTAGGGGAATCTCGGTTGATTTCTTTTCCTCCCGCTACTGAGATGTTTCACTTCACGGGGTTTGCCTCCAGAACCTACTTGGGTGTTTCGGCTCTGGATACTGGGCCTCAACGGTCCAGTGGGTTTCCCCATTCGGGCATCCTCGGATCATAGCCTGCTCAGCGGCTCCCCGGGGCTTATCGCAGCTGGCCGCGCCCTTCATCGCCCTCGACTGCCAAGGGATCCCCCGTCCGCCCTTACTATACTTACGTAGCAGACGCTCTATTCACTTTTCAAGGACCGGATTGCCATCCACAAGCACACCGCCTCCCCTGGGGGATACCCAGGGGCGACGACCACCAGGATTATACCGAGGGAGGGGAGGCGCGCAAGCCAGGCCAGGGGACGACCTGCCTCTCCGGCCACAGGCCCTCGATGTCGTAGAAGGCCCGCACTTCGTCGTGGAAGACATGCACGATGAAGTCGCCGTAGTCGAGGAGCGCCCACCGGCCCTCCTGCACCCCCTCGGTGTGCCGAGGGGCAAGCGGCATCTTCAAGAGGAGCTCGTTACAGAGGGCCCTTACGTGGAGCGGGTTCTCGCCGCTGGCGATGAGGAAGTACGAAGTGGGAATCGAGGATTCCCCCACATCCACCACCGTCAGTCGGGCTCCTTTCTTCGCAACGATGAGGGCCGCGGCCCGATCGAGGAGGTCGCGCTCAGGATTGGACATCGAACCCCGCTCCCAAGATTAGGATCACGTCCGTATGTTGCGGCCACCCGCCCACCCGTGCCAGGTCGAACTCGCGGTCCGTCTTGATCTGCACCCCTCCTTGCACGCCAGGGGGGAGGGCCTCGAGAAGGGCCTTCCCCTTGGCGCGGTCCTCCTCCCGCACCACGAGGTAGGTGGTGGGATAGTTGGACCGGTCAGCATCGGACGTCCCCGTCACCTGGAATCCCCGGTCAGCGAGCCAGGCCCCGGTCCGCGTGGCGAGGAGCTTCTGGCCCGTCCCGTTGAGAACGAGGACGCGGATCTCGTCGCGGGTGAGGAAGGTCGGCCCGCGGACGAGGGACTGGGTGAGCCGGCGTAGCCGCACCAGATCAGGGACCTGGTCACTGCTTGCTCCAGGCCGGGGGAGGGTGGGGATGATGGCGAACGTTGCCCGCTCCGGGGGGACGTCACCGAACGCCCGCGCCAGATCCAGGGCCTCCCACAGGGTGAGGTTCGTGCGCGCCACGTCGTAGATGGCCTCGACGGTGGTCCGCCACGCGGCGGAGGGGATGGCCCGTGCCTTCTCCCCCAGCGCGCGCAGGAACTGGTGCTGCCGCACCAGCCGGGCGAGCTCGTCGCCGTCCTCGTACCGCACGAAGTCGAGCGCCTTCGCCCCGTCGAGCGTCTGTCGTCCGGGAGGGATGTCGATGAACAGGTTCTGGGAGCGATCCTGGTATACGAGCCGGGTCTCCACCATCACCTCCACCCCCCCGACCAGGTCCACCGTCGTGCGGAGCCCGGTGAAGTCCATCACCACCCAATAGGGGAGGGGGACTTCGAGGAGCGCGCTCAGGCGGCGGGCCATGCCGGCGATGCCCTCGGAGGGATACAAGGCATAGAGCGAGGTCCAGCCAGTTGCGGTGGGCCAGGTGAGGGTCCGCGGCACGCTGATCCAACTCGCCCTGCCCCCTGGTTGGACGACGGCCACGGCCACGGAATGCACGTGCGCCGTGCTCTGGCCCCCCTCGTCCACCCCCACCACCAGCACGTACACGGGCGACCCCTGACGGAGGGTCCGCGTGACCTCGGTCTGGGAGAACAGGACGAACAGGGTCACCGCCACCCCGGTCAGGACGAGCCCGATACCGATCGCCACACGCCGCATGTCGGAGAAAGGTTAGCCAGGGAGTGGGCAGTTCGTCAAACGCCAGAGTTGTCTCACACAAGATGAGCACAGGCGTGGGGCCCCGGCGGACGTGAGTCGCAGCCTAGGAGGCGATGACCGTCATGGTGAGCGACTCGCGGGTGATGACGATGGAGGAGATGGCTGCGTTTCTCGTGTCCAGCGAGACGCTCAGCTTCCGGGGAGAGACGCGACAGGAGACCTACGCCTGGGTGGAGAACACCCTGCGGAAGTACAGGTACACGTTGCGGTCGAGAGCAGAGAAGGGGAGGCTGAGACGGTACGTCGGGAAGATGACCGGCTACTCGAGGTGCGCCCCTGAAGCGGGACCACCAGAAGGTGAGCGCGCAGAACGGGGAGTACGGCCCGGCCTGCCTGCCGGGAGGCAGGCGGGATCCACCCACTGACCCTGTTCAACTGGAAGCGGCGGTCCCTGAGGGCGGGGCGGGGGGGGGAGGACGAGGCCAAGGGGTACGAGAAGAGGATCGCCGACCCAGAGCGTATGCTGGGGGAGAGCCTCCCGTACGGGTGCCGACGGATCGGGGCTGAGCTGCGGGAGCGGACCGGGGAGCGGGTGAACCACAAGCGGCTGCGGAGGCTGTTTGGCACCTGGGATCTGGCTCTGCCTCGGAAGGTGGCCCGCCCCCGGCTGATCGGGGTGCGGCAGATCCTCAGGACGGGCCGAGGGAAGCTCGATCTGGTACAGGGAAGGGAGATGGAGCCGCTGGAGGCACTGCCGACGGACTTCACGGAGATCCGGTACGCTGGGGGAACGAAGAAGGCGCACCTGATGGCGATGGTGGATGTGGGGAGTGCGTGGGTGCCGGGGTGGGCGGTGGGGTCCTCGACAGACCGCAGCCTGGCCCTGCGCTGCTGGGAAACGGTGAAGGAAGCGTTGGCTCACGTCGGCCGGAGTACAGAGGGGGGGATCGTGCACCACGACCAAGACGCGGTGTACACAAGCTACAACTGGTTGCAGACGCTCCTCATCCGGGACCGAGCGCGGGTGTCCTACGCTGAGCGGAGTGCGCGGGACTTGACTACCGAGCGCCGATGGCGTACCTGGAAGACCAGGGGATCCACCCAAAGGTCTTGGTCGAAATCGGCCCTCGAAGTGGTTCCGTTTTAGGGGCGCAGGTCCAACCTCAGCGAGCGCTGGGTGATGGCTGTCAAATAAGCCAACAATGAAAGGAGCGAACAATGGACTTGCAGGATTGTATCAAGTTTGCGACGGAGCATCCGATCTGCTTCGTAGCGACGGCGGACAGGGATCAGCCCAGAGTCAGGGCGTTGGGGCTGTGGTTCGCCAACGAAGAGGGGTTTTACTTTAGCATCCTGTCGCCCAAGCAGGTGTGCCGGCAATTGAAGACAAACCCCAAGGTCGAGGTCTGCTTCTACAACAACCCATCCGATCTGATGCAGGCCAAGCAGATGCGAGTGGCCGGCAAGCTGGAGCTTGTGGTTGACCACGATCTCCAGGAAAGAGCGGCCAAGGAAGGGGCCTTTCTTGAAGAGCTGACGGGCAAGCCCCTGGGCCACTTGTGGGAGGTCTTTCGGATCCACTCGGGCGAAGCCTGGTTCTTCACGTTGGCGGACACCCTGAGGGAGCTGGAATTGGAGAGAGTTCAGTTCTGAGAAGTGCCCTCAGACGGCAGGGATCGTGGTAGGCAACTTCGACTTCATCGTACTCAACTACCATGCGCCTAGCACGGGTGGATCTGTAAATCCCGAAGACGATGCACCGCTTCTGTGGCCGGCTTTCACCGCTGCACCGAGCCACGTGAGTCCAACCGAACAAGATGTCCTTCTGCTCGGGGACTTCAACCAGAAGACCCCCGAGGGGTTCCTCCCATCGGAGGTCCTTCGGCTGGTGTACGGGGGTACCACGAGCGCGACGGGTGGGGGAGAACCATACGACACCATCTTCATTGACTCCCGCTATACCCGATATGAGTACACGGGGCACTGGGGCATCAACAGGCTGCCGATCACCATGGGCTTGAGCGATCATGCTGTTGTATGGGCACGTTTCTGGACTTACCTCGAAGACGACGACTAACCGACTGTCCGTCGGCACCCAACGTGCTCTTCGGGCCGCTCCTATGCCGGGTGTCGACTTGCCCCGCGTGGGCCCAGCCGCGGAGGGGTGAGATACGTCTCTCTTTGGCCGAAAGCCTTCTGTGGCCTCTACAGTCGGGCTCTCGGTAGCGGGTAGGCGTTCAGCGCCTCTCGTACCGCCCACCGCCCGTACCGGCAGGCCGTGCGAAGGTCCCCGGAGATCCCCTCCGCCTCCTGCAGCCGGCGGACGAGGCACCGGACCAGATCAGCACGATACCCCTGCCTAGCCCCGACGGGGTCTATCCAACCTGACGGTTCGCCCTCGTCGCGTCAGCGTCTCCCGAGCACCGCCTCCACGTCCCACAAGAGCACGGTCCCGTCATTCGACCCCGAGGCGAGGGTCTTCCCGTCCGGCGAGAACGCGACCGAGTTGACCGGGTACGTATGCCCGGTGAGGGTGCGAAGCCCCGTCCCCGAGGTCACGTCCCACAGCTTGATCGTTCCGTCATCCGACCCCGAGGCGAGGACCGTCCCGTCCGGCGAGAACGCGACCGAGCGGACCCAGTTCCTATGCCCGGTGAGCGTGCGGAGGACCGTCCCCGAGGTCACGTCCCACAGCTTGATCGTTTCGTCCCCCGACCCCGAGGCGAGGGTCGTCCCGTCCGGGGAGAACGCGACCGAGAGGACCGAGTCCGTATGCCCCGTGAGCGTACGAAGCGCCCGCCCCGTCGCCACGTCCCACAGCTTGATCGTTTCGTCCCCCGACCCCGAGGAGAGCGTCGTCCCGTCCGGGGAGAACGCGACCGAGTTGACGTCGCTCGCATGCCCGGTGAGGGTGCGAAGATCCGCCCCCGAGGTCACGTCCCACAGCTTGATCGTCCGGTCCGACGACCCCGAGGCGAGGACCGTCCCGTCCGGGGAGAACGCGACCGACCAGACCCGGTACGTATGCCCGGTGAGGGTGCGAAGCTCCGCCCCCGAGGTCACGTCCCACAGCTTGATCGTCTTGTCATCCGACCCCGAGGCGAGGGTCGTCCCGTCCGGGGAGAACGCGACCGACCAGACGTAGCTCGTATGCCCGGTGAGGGTGCGAAGCCCCGTCCCCGAGGTCACGTCCCACAGCTTGATCGTTCCGTCATCCGACCCCGAGGCGAGGACCGTCCCG